>Ga0207694_10000001_pt1:3907500-4078485 | contig 4078485 bp, 3532 predicted proteins | sample KBSC34metaG_FD_184353 | JGI IMG/M metagenome (GOLD analysis project Ga0207694, IMG submission 184353) | Corn rhizosphere microbial communities from Kellogg Biological Station, Michigan, USA - KBS C3-4 metaG (SPAdes) (version 2) | ecosystem: Host-associated > Plants > Roots >... | reverse complement strand
TGGCTAAAGTGTGCAGTCGCTAAGAAGGAAGCCCCGAGCTGCACAGAGCCGTGGCGGGAATGGACGACGCCTACTTCGACGGAATCCGTTCTTCGATGGTCAGGCGCCGCGATCATCTCTGTCGCGACGGGAGATTGCTTGCACGTCAGAAGGCTACGCGCCGTGTCCGGTCTTTCTCAAATCACTTCATCCCACTTCCCATGGCGATCAAACTACGGCTCCTTGGAACGGTCACCGATGCCGTTCGGGGCCTTACGTACACGCGCTCAGGAGTACCGCGTCTCAGCTTCGGGGTCCGTGTCGTCGGAACGCGTCGGTCCCGGCATTACCTCATCACCGCGTACGGGACGATGGCGCGGTTCTGCGACATCTACTTGCGCACGGGCCAGCGTGTCACGGTCGAAGGCGCGTATCTGCGTCGCTACCCGGCATTCGAAGGGCTTGTCCGGGCGGACACCATCCGCCACGTCGGCAGCACGTTCCCGCCGTTTCCGGGCACGATGGTCAGCTTCGTTCCTGCGAGACCACCCATCACCGAATCCGCGGGCGCCGCGCGCCCCATCCCGCGCGAGCAAGTGGGCAGCGCCGTTCCGTCGCGCGACTCAGCAGCAGTCGATGACGCGATTACGTCCGCGGTGAACTGACAGGGAGCACGCTCCTTTGAGGCGATCGTAGCCAGCAATCTCCGTCGCCTCTTTCCGTCAAGTTCGAGCGCCTCGCGACCTGGCACGTGTGCCACTTCGACGGAGTTCGCGGGTGCGTGGCGGTCGTGATCCACTCTCCTCCGGCGGACGACTTCCACAGTCCCGACGGCCCATGGCCGTCGCGTTCCTTGAAAGACCGACAGCAACACGAACATCGACCGAAAGCGGATCTTTTCCCACCCCTTCCCATGGATGTTGATCGCTACACCCACGTCATTTTCGATGACGATTGTGAGCCGATCGGCGCGGTGCGAGACTTCGATGAACTCGAAGACGGCCGGCAATTCGGCATCGTGCAGTTCTTTGATTGGCGCGCACCACCCACCTACATGTGGCTCCGCGAGCTTCAGCTTCTCCCGCTCGACCGTGCCTCTCCGCTCGTTCGCGGCCAGGTGACGTTCGCGCTCGCTGACGCCGGGGACCCATGATCGCGCTCGAACCTCGGCACCGCTTCGCGCCCACCGCCACCCCCTGTCCTCGCTGTGAGAAACATGTAGGGAAGAGCGCGGAACGGACAGAATGGTTGACCGAACTCACCATCCACGACGGAGTCCGCTCTGTCCACGCGGTACTGTGCCGCAGACCGTCCTGCGGATTTTCGGAGATTCGCGCGCTCGTTGCTGACCCTCTACCCGCGCCAGCGCAACCGCGACAGGCATCATGGCTGCGGGCGGCCGGACGGCGATACCCGCTGACCTTCGCGCTGGCGGCGTTCGTCTACGTGGTGGCTTTTGGTCTCCTCCTCGCGTTGCGGTAACCATGTGAGCGGTGCGGAAGCGCTTGTGGAAGTCGTGCCGCACCTTTTCGAGTCGGGGTGAGCGCACTGCCACAACGGGCAATGTCCCGCCAAACGCCAAGGTCCGACATCGTCACATGAAACGCATGCGTTTTCTTGGAATACCTACGTCTCAATTTCACGTTTTGCATCACAACGGTCCTTGCGTCTGGAGCCCCGATCTTCCGCGTTCTATTTACTCTGGTGGATCACCATCTCGCCGCAGCCGCCTGGAGGTGTCGGATGAAGGCTGCAGAGGTGAATGCGATGGTGCTCCTACGTGCTCTTGTCTTGCTCGCGTGCGGATTAGGCTCATCTGCGCTGTGGGCACAGCAGCGACTCGTTGTGCCGCTGGATCCGGCGTTCCGCGACGACCCGACGGCGCGTGCCGAGGCGGAGGACACCGAACAACCGCTTGCGATCCGGCTGCAGCCCATGCTGGCCTTTCTCCCTGCATCTACCGCGGCCGTTCCATCACAACTGCCGTGGCCGGTCAGCGGAAAGAGTATGAAGGACATCTACCTGTCCTTCGCTCCGGCAGAAGATGCCGTGAAGGGCGTCACGAAATGTTCGGACACCCACTACCCCCCGCACCTCGCGGTCGACATCGCGACCCCGTCAGGTACCTCTGTGTATCCGATCGCGGCCGGGACGTTGATCCGGTATGCCTCCGACGGGCTGTGGGGCGTCGCTGCGATCATCTCGCACGACAACGGCGCGTGGTCAACCGTGACGTGGCACCTCGATCCGAACGGGCCACAGCTGGCCAAGAACACGGCCGTCAAGACGACGACTATGATCGGGAAGACCATCCATCTCGATCCGTCATTGGGCGACCGAGACCACGTCCACCTGGGCATCCGCGTCCCGTACGACTACTCGGCCTCTGCCCGTGGCATCGGCGACTGCGGAAGCAGCAACATGTTTGCGTTCATCGACCCGCTCACGAAGCTCTCGCACCGGGACTTCGTGATCGCCGACGACGACACGACCATGAACGGGTCCAATGCGTGGATCGCGTCCACGAAGGTGTGGACAAGCTCGACGTTCGTCCCGCTCTATCATGGCCGCGGGTATCGAGTGTCGAACGATGCCGCTGCGACCTTCTCCTACACGGTGCAGATTCCGTCCTCCGGCAACTACGATATGTATGTTCGGATCGCTCCTGACGCCAATCGCACATCAAAGGCGCAGTACACCATCACGAGTGGCACCATGCAGCCGGTCACCGTCACCATGAACCAACAGACAGCCGCAGCGGGCCAGTGGTTGTGGTTTGCTGCGTGCTTAAACGCTACGGGCGGCAAGACCGTCACGGTGACCGCGCGGAACGGCACGGCATCCGGCTACCTCGCTGCGGACGCGATCCTCTTCGAGAAGCGCTAGGGAGCTCGCCAACGCGTAGAGGGAGGAGTACGCTCCTGCGTACCCTCCCTATCCCTTGTTCACGATCCTCGTCTCCATCGTCGCGCTTCTCGGTGGCACCCTCACAACGGCGTCCGATGTCGGGGCAACCCTCGCGCGATGGACCCTGCCGCTGCCCCCGCAGCCGGTCGAAGGCGACGCGCTCGAGTATCGCCGGATGATCTTCGACCTTCAACCGCACGCGGTAGCGGTTTCGACCTGGAAGGAAGCAGACGCGAGCCTGACGATCGCGGAGGTTGACGGCACGTGCCATGATCCACGCGGCGTGTTCCAGTGTCGGGTCGCACCCGCGGGAAACACCGCTTCGCAGCTCCTGCCGGAACCGAACATCCGGCGCACGTGGGCGATCTGGAGTGTAGCCGAGGGTGATGGCGGGGTCGAATCGATCATCGCCCGGTTTGACGACGGGTCTGCGCGCGCATCGGTAGCAGTCGCCGTCCGCGGCGCGTGGAAGCTCGCACGGGTCGGGCGTGAATCGGTCATGCTTCGTGCGGCCGCGTCTCGCCCCGATGCCGACGCGCAAGACACCACGTTTGTCGTCGTCCTAAACACCGAGGATCTCTTCCCGCTCTATGAGGGCAGTGCCGCACGCCATCCGGCCAACCCAGGTGATGGCACCGTGTACGCCTTCGACGACGATCGCGCGACGATGTACGTTCTTGCCACGCGCAGGTCATCGCCGAATGATGCCGTGTCCATCCGCCGGTACTCCCTTCGAACCGGACTGTCGCTTGACGCTCCAACCGACATCAGTCCGCTCGCGGGCCGCGTGCTTTTGCGCATGTTCGACGCCCTACAGCCATCCGCGCTGGCGCCGTAGCTCAGCGCGGTCTGTTTGGAGAGCCGCACGCCTACACCGTGACGGCCCCTACCCCGAATTTCGATGAACCGTCCTGCTTGTCAAAACCACCTAATTTGGTAGCGATGGTAGGAAAGTTGGGATGTTCGACACTCCCATGAGTGGAGGCGAGCCATGCACACCGATAGACTCCGCACACGAACCGTATTCAGAGCTCTCGTGTGCGTCGCCCTGATAACGGGATGCTCGCACCATCTCCGGCCGAAAGACATACGTCCATTCCACAACTCCAACCTTCAACGGGTGGAAGGACTACGCTGGGCCCTGAAGAACTCGCCGAGTACACCAGTTCGAGTTCTTCTCCTTCACGGAATGCTCACTAGCGAGGTCGGCTATAGCAAGACTCTGCAACGACAGATTATTGCTAAGCTGGGAACGGATCTCATTGAGGGCGCGACCAACCACGATGTCATAAAGCGGGGCTACGACGTAACCGTGTTTGATGGACCGCAGCCCCTAAACTCGAAAATCAAGATTCCACCTTCACAGCTGACCACTTCAACCTGGACCGACAAGCAAACGAAGGCCGCGCGCATTGTGTTCTACGAGGTTCTATGGGCACCACCTCGGGATGTCGTCAAGAACCGCTTCCTTGCATGCTTCGAATCCGGCGTGAAGGCTGATGAATGCGAAGCGCCAGGACCGAACCCGATTCGTCCGAATACCGACTACCAAGGTGTCCTCAATCGTTTCGCGAAGAATCGGCTGCTGGTTGGCGGCTTCGCTGACGCGTCGATTGTGTTGAGTAATATCGGCGACGTGCTTCGTGACGATGTGAGCCTGGCGATGTGTGAGATCGCCTTGGACGTTGTCGCACCAGGTTCGCCCCCCGCACGAACTGGCCGCTGCGATATGAAGGCGCTCATGCATACCGACGACGAGGCGCGGGCCATAAACACTAAGCTCAGTAGCGCACCGTTCGTTGCGATCACGCATAGCCTTGGTAGCTTCTTATTACTCGATGGTCAGATTCGTTTTGCGGTTAAGCGGGCCAAGAAGGACGAGGACGTTGTACGTGAGATGGCGGCGTTCTATCTGCTCGACAACAAGACCGTGTTCATGAGGGCGAACCAGGTCGCGTTGCTGCATCTCGCGCGGCTTCAAGTCGCATGTGACGACGACCCGTGCCCTAACCGACTTCTGCCCAAGGTTGAGGATATATGGAGCGCACCGACTGAGCTGTCGCAAATGACGACGTATGTGGCATTCAATGATCACAACGACATCTTAGGGTTCGAGTTGCCACCATACCTCATGGAACGGAATATTGTCGGAACGCTTGTGAATGTCTCCGTTCGCAACCCGGGCTGGTGGGTCCCGGTACTCCTAAAGGACCCGCTAGCGTCACATCTTTCGTCGGATCGCAACGCGGCGGTCATTGAAGGGATTGTCGAAGGGTTTGACTTACCCCATGAGTAGACCTCGATGGCTCATGACTTCCGGCGCATCATGTGACATCCCTCCGCCTAACAAGAGCGGAAGAGCCGGCGCCGGGGCTCACGTTCCGGCCAATAACGGAGTGCGTTGAACAAAGCTCGCCGACTCGGCATGCGATTGTGCCACGCAGTTCGTCGTGCGAGCAGCGCCAGATCAGAGTTGACGGGTAGGACATCAGCCTTCCAAATCACTCCTTATATGGAGGGTAGCTATGGCTAATGACCTAGACCGCCTTGTTGAATTTTTAGACCGCCTCGACGAAGTGATTCTTTTTGCGCTGGAGCGGCGCACGCAGCTCCTGACTTCACCGATGGTGCCGTTCTTTGAGCGGCTAACTCCGAGCTACCGTAACCGAATGGGCGCGCTTCGCTCCGAGGTTAGCAATGCGTCCCCCGCGCAACGTGCTCAGCTAGTGCGTAACGGTTTGACGGGAACCGAACTCGACACGAAGCTCGCCGGGTTCAACACCGCATACGGTGGCTTCGTTGCAACTAAACAGAGCGATGAGATTGATGAGACAGACGGTTGGCCTCGTTGGAGACGTTGGATCAAAAAAGTATTTGGCTGGGGTAATGTGATCCTCAAGAGTATTCCTTTCGGCGCGAAGGATCCGGTTGAGGAGATTAAGGGCGCCATCGAAAGAGGCATCGATGATGCGGGCGACTTCGAGTTTTCAGACGGCAATATTATTTTCAAGAGGCCTCACTAGCGTCAGATGACGACTTCTCCAAACCGCCGACGTGCCACAGAGTAGATCGAACGTGCTTAATATGAGTTCTTTCTGCGCGCTGCCACGGTTGCCGCCCTGTACCAGCCGAAGGCGGGACCTCGAACGTGAGTATTTAGCGAAATGAACGTAAGCGTCTCTGCGGGAAATTCCGTCAAACCTCGTCTCGATTTGCGGCCGTTTGTTCCGCTTACGTCGTAGATGTCCGCCTAACGACCTGTCGCTAAGCCGCCGCGGGCCAACCCGCGGCGGGAGCGCGTCGGCGCGGCAGTTGCCGCGACTCATGGAAGATACTTATTATCGACGTCGACAGCTGCCGGAAAGAATTGTGGCGACGGAATGAACTCTCGCATATCGGGAAAACACCTGCCGATCGAAAACAAGATGATTCGAACATGGAGGGCAATCAGGGCGTCCGAACGACATTCCAGCGCCATGCCTATTAGTTTTTCGTCGGCCACAAGAATTTCATCACTAAAGTGCGCCAAGCGCCAGACCGCGCCGCCACTAATTCCATGCGGATAGACGGGCTGGATTAGCTTGCCGTCCGTAGTCGATAACAGCTGTTGATTGTGATCCGCGACGAGGTGGTAGTTCGGACTAAAGCCATGCTTGCGATATGCCGCTTCATCTGACGCAAAGTTGATGAAGCTATATTTCTTTGCCTGGACAGGCTGAAATGCGCGACGGGATTTGTTCTTTGATGCCGGAAATCCCAAAAACATACAGAGCGTCTCGCTTGATGGCATGCAGTCCTGATCGATAAGTGGCAAACGCGTCGCCTCGTAGGTCGAAAATCGCATAGCCGTGCTGTCCGACAAGCGTTCGATGAACAGATCGACTCGGTCGTCAATTCGGTTCTGACTTCGTGGTAGCGCAGTGATGATTGCTTCGCTGCCTGGCCAATATGGTTCAAGCCGTTTTCCATTAGGAAGTAATAAGACGCTACTGTCGCCCCAGTCCATCACGTGCGCAGCGGTGCAAAGAAACGTACACGTAGCGATGCGAAGGAGAATAGCCGAGCCAATCAGATCAGGAGTGCCTCGAAGAACTTCGCGATATATAGGTAGGACCGTGCTCTTGAGGCGTTCCGGTGCCGCCTCCAAATGGTTGACGAAATCCCGGCGAGCCTTCTCTTGCTCGATCTCAAAAGGGTCAGTTGGCGTCGACATTCGGAAGCCGCCCGTAAACGATATGCGTTTATCATACAGTGATCGCTTTAACCGCCGCATTTAGGGTCTTCGAGAATCGAGAAGTCGGCCCAACTCACTGCTTAGTTAGGCCGACAAGGTGCCTGGTCGGGCCCCAGCTTCGCTCCTGGGCCTGACTGGCAAGCCCGTGTCAGGGACACGCCTGCACCGTGACGGTGACGGCGCCGAACTTCGACGGGCAGTCCTGCTTGTCCGTGATGGTGCCGACGTAGATACCCGCTTGCGTTGCCGTATAGGTGTCATCTGCCGCGCCGACGCCCGCGAAGACGCGCGTGAAGTCGTTCACCGTCCTGCATTCGGCGGCGGGCTTCGCGCAGCGATACACGTCATGGAAGAAGTACGGGGGGCCTGCATTCGTGCCGGTACCCACTTCGACTTTCAGCTTCACCGAGCCGCCCGCGCAGAAGGTGGTCGGCCCGAGCGGCGTGAGGCGCGCGGCGTAGTCGCACATGAAAAAGCTCAGGGGCGCGCTTGCCTGGCCACATGGCCCCGAGACTTGGAAGGTGACCGTCTCTTCGCCCGCGGTTTGCCCGGCGGAGGGAAAGAGGATCGAGTTCCCGCCCGTGCCGGAACACGTGGAGGACGGCTGGATCGCATTGCCAAGCGCCGAGGTGAACGCGCAGCCCGTCGCATTCGTGAATTGGTACCCGAGAGAGGTCCGCGGGAACCCCGGGCCATGGTCAATCGGAATCGCAGGCGGACGCCCGGAGCCTGACGACCAGGACGCGGTGAGGGCGGCGGTCGGTGTGCCGAAGATGCGGACGCTCACACTTCCCGCGACTGTCCCCGCGCAGGTCGCATCCTCGAAGCTCCCGAGCGCGTACTCGCCATCCGCGGTGACGGTGCGCGTGAGCTCGTCCTCGGAGGTCGTGAACGGAAGGCCATCCGACCACGTGCCGCGAAACGGCGGTGTCCCGCGAAGAGACGCCCGGACGATCGCGGAGCCGCATCCGTTTCCGCCGCCGCTCACGGTCGCCGTCGGATGCGCGCAGCGGGGCGCGATGCTGGCTGTAATCGTGCGCGTCGCATTCGCGCAGAGTGACGCCGGCGGCACGGGATCTCCGATCCCGACCGCCCGCCGCCTCGCGATCACGGCGATCGTGGAGGCATCGAGCTGAATGGGAAGAGGCCCCGGAACGGCGGGCGTGAAGGCGTAGCTACGCGCGGATGCATCGACATGCACGTCTACGCCGCCCACCGTGACCCGCTGCGTGCGCGCGGGATCGCTGCCGCGGTAGCTCCATGTGATGACGGCCGGTTCGTCTTGGGATGGCACCGGCGGGAAGACATCGAGACGGTCCACATCGAAGGGATCGCGGAGGGTGATCGTCACAGTGCCCGTCGCCGTACATCCGCGCCCCGAGATCGTCACGAAGAGATCGGCCTTCTCCGTTCCGCCGAAGCCGAGAGACGCGATGTCGTTCTTGTCGCCACCGAGGATCGAACCTCCGGTGATTGCCCACGAGACCGCTGTTCCTGCCGGCACCGTGATCCGTGCTGTGGCCGTGCCGAACTTGCAGGCGGTGCGCGCGACATTCACGTGGACGGGCGGCGCGCAAGGATCGGAGATCGTGTCAGCGAAGACGGAGGGGACTACCGCGAGAACGGCTGTGATCGCAAGCGATGCCTGGGCCTTTACGCGAGGCAGGCGGCGGCGCAGAGTGCGACCGCTCGTAACTGAATGTCCGGAAATGGGGAAAAGCGGCAAGATCACGTTTTTGCGAAGGGATCAACTCTGGATGCGCCGATCGGGACAGCGTGTCGTGAAGTACCTCACAAAGGAGGAGGTCGCGCGTTTTTTCCGCGCCATCCCGCGGGCAAACGTTCGGGATCGCCTCCTGTTCAACCTCATGTACCTTCACGGCCTCCGGCGCGGAGAGGTCGCGATCCTGACTCTGGACGCGGTCAGCGACGGAAGAGTTTTTGTCCGCCGCCTGAAGGGTGGCATCTCGAAGGCGTATCAGCTCTTCCCGAGCAGTGTCGGACTGCTCGCTCGGTATCTCCGAGTGCGAGGAAGCGGCGATTGCCGGTACCTCTTCCGCGGCCGACAATTTCGCTGCGCTCCACTCTCGGGCCGGCTCATTGACCACCTCTTCCGACGCTACGCCACCGCGGCGGGCCTGCCGGTTGACCGGCGGCACTCCCATGTCCTCCGGCATTCGATTGGTGTCCACATGGCGAACGAAGGCTTCGACATCTCGGACGTAGGCGACCCCCTGGGCCACGCCGACCTCACGTCCACGGCGATCTACTTCGAGATCACGGACAAGCGGCGGGCTGCGAACTTCCAACGCATGCTCCGCTCTCGTGAGATCGAGCGCAGAGGAGGCATCTGATGACGCGATTTCCGCTTTTCCCCAAAAGCGTCAATCGAGAGGATGTTGCCTAGTCGGTTCACCTCCGGTTGCCAAGCTACGATGCGGCCCACGTTGACACCCCGGGCAAGCACGGTCAGGCTGGAAGCGGCACTCACCCAGATGGGTTCGAGTCGAACGAAAAATGGCATTCAAGAAATCGAAAGCATCGTCGCTCTCGACGGACAGCCCCGAGACTCTGTTTCGCGATTTGCGATCGAAGAGAGTTCAGGGCCTGCTAGCCCACCAAGCAGACATCCTTCGCGACTACCTCACGTCGGCACTCGAAGCACCCGATGTCGCGCTGCAACTTCCTACGGGAAGCGGGAAGACCCTGGTCGGTCTTCTTTTGGCGGAGTGGCGCCGACGTAAATTCGGGGAGCGAGTGCTCTATCTCTGCCCGACGATTCAGTTGGTGCATCAGGTCGCGCAAGAGGCCATCGGAAAGTACGGCATCAAAGTAACCACGTTCACTGGCTCGCGACGTGACTACTCTGCGGCCGATAAATCTGCGTATCACAGCGCTGATACCGTCGCAGTCGCCACGTACAGCAGCCTCTTTAATACAAATCCGTTTTTCAGCGACGCTGAAGTGATCATCCTCGACGATGCGCATGCCGCTGAAAACTACATCAGCAAGGCGTGGTCGCTTCGTATTGATCGTTTCGCCGTCGAGGCGACGTACGATCTCTTCGCGAATCTTCTACGGCCGTGGATCGGTGAAACCGCGTACTCGCGCCTTCGCACGTACCCGGATGATCCTTGGCAACGAACATGGGTCGAGAAAGTGCCGACTCCCCGGTTCGCCGAACATCGCGATGAAATCGCGGCGTTTCTGGAGAGCCACGCCACTGACACCGACGAAATGAAGTACGCGTGGCAGCTTCTCCGAGACCATCTGCACGCTTGCCACATCTACTTTAGTCCCCGCGAGATACTGATTCGCCCGCTTATTCCGCCGACGGCCTCGCATCCGCCGTTTGCCAAGGCCAAGCAGCGTGTGTACATGTCGGCAACCCTCGGCGCAGGCGGCGATCTGGAACGCATCACCGGGCGCCGAGCGATCAAGCGTCTCAGACTTCCCGACGGTTGGGATGCCCAAGGAGTTGGCCGGCGTTTTTTCATCTTGCCAGAAGCTGCCATTTCGGGCACCGAGCTTCAGGATCTTCTCGGCAAATTTATCCTTGAAGCGGGAAGGGTGCTCGTGCTCGTGCCAGACGAGGGCACGGCTGACGATTTCCGGAAGCGGATCGAGAATGAGCTCCACTTCCGGGTCTTCGACGCGCGAGAAATCGAGAGTTCCAAAGAGGCTTTCGTCACTACTGAACGGGCCGCGGCAGTACTTGCCAACCGGTATGATGGAATCGATCTGCCTGAAGAGGAGTGTCGGCTCCTCATTATTCAAGGATTACCGAGTGCTACGAATCTCCAAGAGCGGTTCTTCGTTGACCGACTCGGAGCCGGTGTGCTCCTTAGCGACCGAATTCTGACGCGTGTTACTCAAGCGTTCGGTCGCTGCACGCGCAGCGCGACTGACTATGCCGCGGTCGTCATTTGTGGCGAGCAGCTTCATAAATACGTCGTCAAGCGTGACCGACGACAGTTCATGCATCCCGAGCTTCAAGCCGAGATCGAGTTCGGTATCGAGCAGTCGAAGGGCGCGTCCAGTCGAGACTTCATCGATAACCTCCGCGCATTTCTTGACCAGAGCGCCGACTGGGAGTCCGCGAACGATGACATCATCGCTCGCCGGCAAGAGACCCACGCGATTCCGCTTCCTGGTGCTTCAGAATTGCGAGCAGCCGTCGAATTTGAAATCGACTTTAACGATGCGCTATGGAATGGCGACTTCGTCGGCGCTTATGACGCGTGTCGCAAGGTCTTAGCGAAGCTTACGGACTCCGAAATGCGTGGCTACCGCGCACTCTGGCACTATCTGGCCGGCTCCAGTGCGCTCATGGCATCCAACGCTGGAACTGTCTCGCTCGCACCAGCGGCGAGGGAGCAATTCGCGGCCGCCTCAGGTGCTGCAGCGAGCATCCCGTGGTTGACAGAGGTTGCCTCGATGCATGCCTCTGGCGGTTCACCGAGCGATGTCGATGCATCGCGACTTAGTCGCGCGATTGAGCGCGTTGAGGTCCAGTTGCAGCGGTTGGGAGTACTTCATGACCGCACGTTTGATGATGAGGAGAGTCGTATCTGGAAGGGGCTGACCGGCAAGGATGTCCCGCAGTTTGAAACTGCCCATGCGTCGTTGGGTCAAATGTTGGGATTTGACTCTGATCGAGGCACAACACAAGCAGCCCCTGACGCCTGGTGGGTCATTGATGACCGACTGTGTATTGTTTTTGAGGATCACTCCGACGGAAAGGCAACGACATCTTTGAATGTCACCAAGGCACGGCAAGCCGCCTCGCACCCTAACTGGATACGAGAACACGTGCCGCTTGCACCCGACGCAGAGATCGTGCCCGTGATCGTCTCGCCGGTAGAGCGTATCGATCGCGACGCGCGTCCGCACCTGCATGGTGTTCGCTATTGGAGCCTTAAAGACTTCCGCGAATGGGCCCGCGTCGCGCTTGCGACAATTCGCGCCGTGCGGCGCACGTTCGCCCAGCCAGGAGATATCAACTGGCGAACGGAAGCGGCGCAAGCGTTCGAGTCCCGCGGCTTGTCGTCGCGGCAAATCCTACAAACACATTTGGCGCGCGCCGCCGGCGACCTTCCGACGAGTTAGTTGTCAAAAGGCCGAAGCATTTGTTCAAGACTGAGCCAAGTTGATCAATCGCGGGGCACCGCTGCTACTTCAAGCTCGACGGACGCACGTATCGGGACACCGATAGATGCGGTTGCAGCCTCGAATGCGCTCTGATCGACAACCCACCGAAGTAGAACCGGCTGCCGATGCAGGAAGTCTTGGACGGTATCCCGGATAGGACCACGTACCAACTCGCAACGGGCGACAACTCTCTCTTCGCACATCCAGATAAGCGGGTTTCCCACGGCAGGCTCCCATCCAAACATCCGCCAAATTCCAGCGGGCATGAGACTGATGTTCGAATGGATGAATGTTCCAAGTCCTCCCGCCCGGAAAGTAAACCATCCCGCCGCTTTTGACTGACGGGGTTCGTAACCCGCTTCTCCGGAAAGAAGATGCGCGCGCCCGTTGAAGGTCAGCGGCGGGTGCCTAGTTGCATGCGCAAGAACGTCTTTCATCCATCCAGTCTCGTAGTAGAGAATCACGTCGTGACCCCGCGAGTACGTTTCGAGTTCCGCTGCGAGCAGGCATTCACTTTCCGCGATCGCCGCAGACGCAATCGGGACGAGGGCCTCGCGCACCGCGGCCTCGCCTCGCGAGACTAACGCGTCAAGCGCGTCATCGATCGGCCATGCCCCCGCATCCGACGCTGCAATTCCGGAATTCGTGAGGAACCTCGGTTCATCATTCATTAGGAGCGCTTGGGCGAGTGCGCGCGGTTCGACTACGCCGAAGCAGCCAGCACGGGCCTCCTCCATGAGGAAGTCCTGCGTCTCTATCACGCCGTCGCCATGCACCATCTTCATATCGCCGTCGAGTATCTCTTCGGGAGGTCGGATGTCGGCGGACGAGGCTCTAGTCGCTAAGTTGTTCAGGTGGTCTGCGACAAGCGCTTCCGCGATCGCCTTGTCCTCGCCGATCGCGGCGGCGAACATATGCGCGATTTGGCGGGCGCTGGACCGACCGTAGCTAAGACCAACAGTACCCATCGTGTTACGTGGAATTTCGAGGAGCCGCTCTGCAATACGCGCAATCTCGCCGTGCATGTGCGGTTCGTCCGAGGGTAATTGCCAGCGGTCGGGAGGTACCGCGGTCGCACGCGCGAACGCATCCAGCGTCACCCACGCCTGAAGTTGTTCAACACCGCCTCCGGCTCGGAGCTCCGCTTCGGCGAGCGGCTGCCACACCGCGAAATGCGACGGGTGCTCGGTCGCAAGTCGTTCCAGCAAGGTGAGGAGCAAATATCGGCGCTCACGGTCGAGCCCATTCCAGATTTCCACGCCGAGTGCATTCGTGGTCGGCTCCATCGCAAGAAGCGAAAACAGTCCCTTGATTGCCGCACGGCAGCGCGCCGAACTCCGCGAGCCAAGCAGGTCGATGAGGCTGGAGAACGCGAACGCAGCCCAGCTGATCGGCCCTTCGTCACGGATAGGCGATATATCGATCGCCGGCCAAGGGCGGCGGTTCTCACGGCTCGGACCGAGAATCCACGTCTCGTGCATGCGCAGTTCTCGCTCCAATCCGGCGCGGACATCAGCGGCCGTCGCCGTCGTCGCGTAGAGCCGCACGAGTGTCCGTAGATTGTCACTCGCGGCAACAAGCCAGATATCCGGCGAGTCGGCGGTATCGATCGTCTCAACCGTCCAAGCTCGGAACATACGCTGCTCCGGATCTGGCAGTAGCGGGAGAATCGCGCCGACGGCGCTTCCGAACGAACTGAATGACCACGAGTATCCCTCATCGCGATATCGAAGAAGGAGGCTGAGCGTGCGCACCAACTCGGCGTGATTGACTGGATGCTCGTGCTGCAGCCGTTCCCCACAGACTGCCGCACCGCGCCAGACATCACTCAATCTGTCTTTGTTTGAAGACTGCACGCGATCCGCGAGCTTCGAAACCGCGTCACCGATCGTCGTTGCGCGAAACTCCGCCTCCAACTCCTCCTGCGATCCCGACGCCGACTGCCCGTAACGCGATTCAGGCAATGAGAACTCGAATGGCGCCACTGCCTGCATACGCGCCCGCACGTCTGCCAAACGGAGTCGTGATGCCGCGCCGAGCAGAGCGTCGCGAAGCCACGTGATGCGCGTGCGCCCGCTTTCGACTTCCCACACGAGCGCACCGATCGTGAGGCACCAGAGATGGCATAGCTCATCTCCGGTGAAGGATTCAGTTGCCAGTGCGCCAGCTATGCCTTCCAGCGCGAATCCGTCACCAACGGCAAAACGCTCGCGTCGCGCAGTGGCGGTACCGACCGCAAGCCGCCAGAGCGCTGCCGGACCACAACGTGCTGCCGCTGTGGCAATCGCCTCGTCGATCTGGCCGCCGACGCGGTTATCGCCTGTCCGTGAGGCTTCATCGGAAACGGAGAGGAGCCGCACGCCTTCGGTCTCCCACGCGCTGGATTCACGCGACGCAAGATCTTTGAACCACTGCAGTGGCACCGACAGCGAATAGTCTTTATGCCCTGAATAGCCGAGTTGGTTCCACCGGAGTCGCTCCTCAGCATGATCAGCTTCCGCGTTCCAGCCACATTCGCGTGCGAGATCCGCGAACCGGCGCACGATTGCGAACCGGTCGCCTAATTCGGCTATCCACGCTCGGCCATGGTCGCCAATCCAATCCTGCATCCATGACCTGAGGACGTCACGGTGTCCGCGTGCAGCGAGTGCATGCCACACGACCTCGAGCGGCTGTGCCGCGCGCCGCTCCGCAGCGTACGCGAGCAAAACGGGCGCGAGCGCCGCGTCTATGTGATGGTCGGCCTCGGTGAGCGCGCCGAAGATGAGCTTGAGCAAAGGCGGAGCGTGCGACAAGAACGCCTGGGGGACAAAAGCGGGTTTACTCCACGCAGGTGTGAGGAGCGACTTCGCGACGGCCGCGACTTCACTCGCCTGTACAAAGAGCGCCTCCTCGGCTCGTCGCGAATGCACGGCGCGCAGCAACTTTCCTGTCCAGGCAGCGGCGTAGAGAAGACGACGGACATGCTCGTCCGTCCGTCTGTCATGGTACTGCGTGAAATATGCGGTAGCGCCCTCCTCGCTTACGGCGCTGCTCGGACGAGCAACGTGCACATAGCCGATCGCGAAGGCAACGCCCACGTACAGGTCCAAGAGTTCTAAGTCGTATCGATCTTCGAGAGCGGTGATCGCGGTGAAACCTCCTTCGGCGATCGGCTCCACCCATACGGCCACGATGTTGGCCGGTGCATGCGCCCGGATCGCCCACTCCGCGGCACGAACATGGAACGAGAACGTCATACGGTCGCGGTCGTCGCGCCGCAAATCGAGTGATGCAAGGACGTCCGACCAGCGTTCCTGTTCCGCAAGGTCTTTTACGCATGCCTCTACATCCGCGTCCCACCAAACCGGCGGCATGCGCAGCGTGCGGGGCCACGGCCGCGCCGCCTTCACGCCCGCCCGCAACCAGCCGCCGTAGAACGTCGCGAGAAGCGAGGCCGATGTCTCCGTGACCTGCTCACTCAGCGTCGCGCGGTTCACGCCGACGCTTTGCGCGAGTTCACCGCAAACCCGGATGATCTCGCCGATACGCTGCTTCACATCGCGGTGTTCCCACGGCTCTAGCGCACCGGGCTGCGCCTCAAGCACCGCCGCAAGCTCAATGGGTGAGAGCTTCCCGACCCAACGCCGCATGACGGCGCCCGCACGATCCCGCTCTCCCGCAGCGAGGAGCGTACGAGCGTCGGTGCATAACCGCTCGATGGCGCGGAGCGACCACTCCTTCTGCGGCAGCACCCGCGCTTCGGAAACGAGATACGGCGGCACAGCACGCGGCGTCTGCGCAAGCTGGTAGTACTCGACGATGGTGCGAGCCTGCTGCACCGTCGCGAGGCCGAGCGCCAATGTATGGACATCGTCCCAAGCTGTCGCCTTCGTGACAGACGCGAGCGCGGTCTTCGCTTGGTCGATCACCTCGGCTATTGGCCGACGGAGCGCAACGGCGTCCGAGACGAAGACCGGCGAGAACGCAGCGGGAATCTCGCTCTGGCGCTCCGCGAATTCCAACAGCCGGAGCAGGTCCGCGTGCTTCGCCTCAGCTGCAGGCGCTCTAGCGTAATAGGTTGCCATTGCGCTCGCCGCATCTACTAGGCTTTGCCGGTCTGCCTGTAACTGCGTCATTAAGAAGACGCGCAAGTCGTTGTGACGGATTGCGTACGTGCCCGCCATCGACTCCACGATTGGCGTCAACCTTCCCAGGATCGCATTCCACTGCGCGGGACCAAGGCCGGCGTCGGGGAAAAATCCTGCGAGAAGCTGAGGTGTAAGGCGGGCGGTGGAGAGTGCCAGCGCTGCGACCAGCTGATTGCTGTTTAGTTTGAACGAATCAAGCGCAGCGGACCAGATCGTACTGTAGTACTCCTCAAGCGAGGAGCCGAGACGCCGTCGTTCAAGATGAGTCTGCAGCGCGCCGGTATCTGCGATCGACTGCGCCTCGGCCACGGCATACACTGCAGACAAAGTGTTTCCTTTAGTAAGATCTGCGATTACGCGAGCAGCAGCGTCAATTTGGTCCAGCGGAACCCCCGAATTTGCTCGTAGGAGCGTTGCGATATCACCTGCATCGATGGCAGGGACATCAATTACCCGCACATCGGGTCGCTCCACGCGTAGCCATGAGGGATACGCCTCCCAACCCGGCTGCCCCGCGATTAGAAACACAATGTCGTTCGGCACTTCGTCGGGGGGAACGAGCGATGCCAGGAGTGACAGGCGCCCTTTGAGCACCTCAGGCGTCAGGTGCTTTGCCCGAGCGGCGTGGTCTAACCCGTCAATGGCGATGACCGTCGGCCGCTGTCGTTCTTGCGCGAGGATCTTCGCGAGGCGCAGGACGTGATTCTTCAACCGGCTGGGATCATCGAGAAGAAAGTCGTTGCGGACGGGCACACGGTTCGCCCATAGTCGTCCGCGAAAGAACGTCCGCATCTGCACGAGCAGATCCCCCCAAAGCGCCGCCGCCGTAACGGCTCGACCTGCGTCTTCGGGAATGGACGGCTCATAGGGCGTAAGCGGCTTGAACGCGTGGAAGCGGAGGTCCACCACCGGCTCGGCGCGGTTCGCGAGTGCGCTGACAATGCTCGATTTGCCGCACCCGGCAGGACCGGTGAGGAAGTAGACCCCGCCGGTTGCTGCGCCGAGGAGGGTTGTCAGTTCCGTGAGGAATGTCTCCCGCGTGGGAAAGAACGGAGCGGGAGGCGGAAACGCGTGTGTACCGACCATTTCCCACCCACCGAGCGCGAATGCACTCCATGCTCGTTCCGCAGTGATTTCGACGTTTGCACCGCGTTCCGACGTCGCCCACTCGCGCATGTGATGGTCGAGTTGTGCCAGTGCGCGTTCGGCAGTGTCCTCAGGAATTCCGAAAAGCACCGCGAGCCTTGCGGTCGTCGCGCGTTCTAGGCCCGGAAGACTCGGCTCGCTCGCGTTTATGCTGAGCGACCGCAGGAATTGCATCTGTTCTAGCGACGAGAGCGGATCGAGTTGTGCGAGCCACCGTTGCCACGCTGTCCGCCACTCATCTGGAACCTTGATTTCGTCGATAGCCCCAACCGTCGCGAGCGTTTGAGTCAGCCACGGCCAAAAAACGGTGAGCGCCGGCAGTTCTTCTCCGACGTCAATACCAGTGCTGCTTGGCCGGACAGTCATCGCCCGGTTCGTCACGAGGTATGTCTCGCACGTGCCGCCGTCGCGGGTGACCGCAGCCCACCCCTCCGCCAACTGGTGTAGGAGGGATGCTCCATCACTTTCGGACGTGAGATCGGCAAACGAGAGGGTATCGCCACTGCGTGTGTGTTTGATCTGATGGTAGGCGGTTGGTTTCGTGTGGTATTTCACCACCACGTCATCGATGCCGCGCACATCGGGCGCTTGCATCGTCACGGATTGAATGCCGCTGTCGGGATTGAGCATTTCGACGATAAAGCGCTCCGCAAATGTCGCTTCGTACCAGAAGGGATCGTGGAGCCCGGGCTGTCGCGGACGAGTCATCACCCCCACGGTAACGGGTTCACGTGGTCACGTCATCCGCTCCACACCGTGCAGTGCCGTGACGCGGCTATTCCCGGATTGCACGCTAGGCGGGTGAATACGCACAGCTCTGTGGTGCGCCACATTCTCGGGACTGCTACCCCAGTAAGTGGCCTCTCACGTCGTGCCCACCGAGATCGGGGGCCATCAGAGTCCCCTCTGAGCGTCCCGACCGGTTCCGCAACCGTCAGCAAAATGGCCTCCCGAAGTGCCGCTCACGGCCTTTGGCACCACTGGACGCGATTGCGGCCTGGATGTCGCCGCTTCGATCGCGCCTATTCAAACGACAGCTTCTGAAGGTTCTCGTGTCGATCCTTCGCGAAGACCTTCGTGTAGAGGAGCGTCGTCTCGACGTGGCTGTGTCCTGCGAGATCGCGTGCGACGTAGAGCGGCACATTGGATCGCAAGAGGTGTGTCACGAACGAATGGCGCAGCATGTGGGGCGAGAACCGGACGCCCGAGGCGCGAACGAGCGTGCGGACGATAACGCCGACGGAGCTTGGCCCGATGCCACCCGTCGCGCGCGTCGAGGAGAAGAACTCGGGCGCCTCGTCCGTGATGCGCTTCTTCGCGCGTTCGCCGACGTACGCCTGGAGCAGCGGCGCGAGCTCGCCATGGATCGGGACGAAGCGCTTCTTTCCGCCCCACGGGCCCTTGCCGTGCCGGACACAGATCTCAGCGGTTCGGAAATTGACATCCGACACCGCGAGGGCGAGTGCTTCGCTGCGCCGAAGGCCGGCGTAGAGCATCACGCCAATGAGCGCGGTCGCGCGCGTCCGTTCGAACGCACTCCACCGGCGATAGTTGGCGGCGGCAAAAAGAATCCGCGTGCAGTCCTCCGGCGCGAGCGCCTTCGGCATTGCGGGATCGAATCCCGGCGGCTTTTGCTTTCTATACGGATTCACCACGCCCTCGCGCTGCTCCCAATCGTTGAAGAACGGACGCAACGCTCGCCAGTACGTATTCGCCGTGATGCGCGACACGCGGCGACGAAGATTCCAGTCCGTGAAGCCGTCGAGATCGCGGATGCAAGCTTCCATCTCCGCGGCCGTCGTCGCTCCGCTGTCTTCAAGATAGATGCGGTACAACTTGAACACATGCCCGTACCACTTCAGCGTGACGGGGCTCCGCTGCGCTTGCACGCGCCGGAGGAAATCTGCGAATCGCCGTGCGAGTCCGTCGATGACCTCCTGCGCGTCGCTCGATCGGTGCTCGACCCGAAGGCGCGGAATCGGAAGCGGCGGAAGTCGTGCCGGTGAGCTATGTCCAACCGACGGCTGCGGCCCGTCGGTACTGTCCGGGGTCGGGAGGGGAGCTTCGAGCATGGAGATGGGGTGAAGAGGTGGCGCGGAACCGCGCCGCTGCACGACCTCCCCTGCGCAGCGCGAACCACGCGATGCCTGCGTGTGCCAGGCTTGAGTACTCCGGCAGGTTGCCGGAGGGAGGGGAGAATCGAGGTTTGTGGCGTTTGGAAGCCCTTCGAGAGCGGGCGAGGGGAATCGAACCCCCGTCTTAAGCTTGGGAAGCAGCGCTACTCGCCCACGCGAGTCTCCGCCGCATCCGAAAGCCATGATCGTGCACACGCTTGTGATTCGCGCTGCATGAGCATGCGCGCATCACCTACCTCGATGTGTCGCAGCGGCTGCAAGGAACTGCCTTCGTTGTAGCAGGCAGTGCCACCGGCGACAAGAGGGAACGTCGGTGTCAGTCGTCGAGCTCTAAGCGTTCGGCGGCCTGCCGGGGTTCGTCTGCTTCCACGTGCGAATACCGAAGGAGCATGCGGAGATCGGCGTGGCCCATGAGTTCCATGGCGAGGCGATCCGGCACGCCGCTTTGCCGAAGCAAGGTCGCGTACGTGTGCCGGAGCATGTGCGGTGCGACATGGATCCCACTCTCCGTGGAGATGATCCGACACAGGCGCGTAATCGCGGCGGCCGAGAGCGCCGCGTTTCGTTCTGACGTGAGCAATTCCGGATGCCGCCGCGGCGGAAGCTCGCGGAGCGCTTCGACGTAGTCGGCGACGAGCGTACGGAGTTGCGGCGGCATATGGGCGGTGCGCGCTCCGCCGCCGTTCCGACCTTTGGTGCTCCTGAGCAGCAGCGCGCCGGTGGCAAGGCGCACGTCTTCCCGCCGCAGACGAATGACCTCGCCACGTCGGAGGCCCGCGAGCAGCATCAGGCCGATGATGACGCTGTTGCGGCGGCGCTCGAATTCGGATCGCCAGAGGCGGTTCCGCACAAACCGCAGCACGTCTTCTGCGGCGTCGCGCGGCAGGAAAGACGGCTGCATGCGGCCAACCTTCGGCGCGGCGACGAACCGTATCGGATTCACCATGCCTCGGCCCTGCGTCACCCATCGCAGAGCAGCCGCAAGTCCCCGCCACGTGCTGTTGATCCCACCGCGTCGCATGCCGCGTGTGCTCATCGCGATGATCCAATCCTCGAAGAGGGCGATCTGTGTGGGGAGATCGCCTTGCAGGAACCGCGCGCGCGACGGGTGCTCCGCAACGAAGCGGCGGAAGCCGCGATATGCGGCGCGTGCCCATCCCGCCGTCGTCGGACTAATGGCGCGCAGCCTCTCACGCCGTTCGATCGCTGCACGCACCGCAGCGTCGAGGTGTTCGAGCGACGGGTACTGAAACGGCGCGATCGGCACATCGAGATGCGCGTATGTTCGTTCGTCGCGCTGACGGCGCAGTGCACCGAACACGTGGGGAGCAATCCGCCGGTGTTCGTCCAGCGGCATCACGGGTGACTCTGCGTGATCATTGCCGCCGCACGGAGCACCTGAATGCGCCGCGCTTTGTACCGCCGCCCCTTGAGGAGCCAGTAGCACGCACCCACGGGCAAATTCGCAAGCTCGCGTGTCCGCGCGGCCATCTCCTCCGCCGGCGTGAGCAGCGGGTCATCAAGATCGTCGTACGGGCGCACGGGTTCACGGCGGATCGTGCCAAGCGGCTCGAAGAGCTCGGGCGCGAGGGAGCGCGCCTCGCCAAACGGCATCCGAAAGAAGAACTGCCGGCCGGTGTTGCCGAGGAGGTGCGGTCGGAAGCGCGGCGGGAAGAGGGACAAGCCTTGCGCGGCGAGTGTGAGAAAGACGCGGTACTTCCGTGCAGCGACGAGCAGGTCTTCCAAGCCGCTTTCCGGCGCGGCCAGGTTGTGCGCTTCATCGAGGATGATCGAGAAAGGTATCCGCGCCGCGATCGGCATCCGTTCCCGGCGAAGCGCTGCGAGTTGGAGGGCATTCACGAGAAAGCGCCCGAGGACATCCGCCGTCGGCCCGAGGTTCCCGCGCGCGAGGTTCACGAGCACGGTCGCACCGCGATCGACTGCGGCGAAGAGGTCGAACGTGGATTCGGGGCGACCGAAGAACCGCTGCACGGCGAGCGATCCCAAGAACGGATCGAGCTTGTTCAACACCGCGGAGACGTACATCTCCTCGCGTGCGCCGAAGCGATGGGTGAAGTAGTGCTGCGACTCCGCACTTGCAGTGGCGAGGATGTCGCGGCGGACGGTTGGGATGAGCAGAAACGACCGCAGCTCAAGGAGCGTCGCCGGCACGCGGCTCTCGATGAGGGCGCGCAACGTGGCGCGGACGATCTCCTCCACTTTCACGCCCCACGCCCAGGACGCAGCGGTCTCGGAGGCATAGAGGCGTTTCAGCACGCCGACGAGGAGATCGACGTGGCGTGATGGTTCGACGCCCGCGAGCGGGAGGAGCGGGTTCCACGCGGGGAGCGTGTCCGGGCGCGTGAAATCGAGGTAGGTCACCGGCGGAACGGCATACCGGTGCGCGAGCGCGCTTGCAAGCACGAAGAGATCGCCGTGGAGATCGAGAAGCGCGACCCCTTGCCCGCGCTGGAAATGTGCTTCGGCGATGCGTGCGAGGAGCGATGACTTGCCGCAGCCGGTCGCCCCGAGGACGAGCGTGTGCTGGCGCAGATCGGCGTGCGTGAGCCAACACGAAACCTCCCCGCCGTCCGGTGCGCGGTACGTCGCGAACCGAAGGCCGTCGCCGCGCCGCCACACCTGTTCATGGAGGAAGCGATCGCGCGCGAGGTAGAACTCATGGAGCCCTTGGAGGGTCCGTGCGCGCGTGGTCTCGTGCCAGAGGCTGATCGTCATGCAGCGATGCCGGAACGAACGAGGAGGAGCAACCCAACGGCGAGGACGACGAGCACCGCACCAGCGAGCCACAGCCACCGGAGCGTCGTCGTCCCCATCCGCCGACGAAGCCGCAACCACCGGCGCTCGGACGACGTGAGCGGCGGCGGATCGTGCACCACCATGCCGCCGTCCACCCGCGCCACGAGCCCCGCGCGACGAAGTCGCCAGAGACACCAACGCGCATGCAGCACGGACGGGAGTGCGCTCTCGCGCACGAGCGTCGGCAGCACGAGCGTTGAAGGTGCAGACCGGCCGTCGCGCATGAGGAGGTAGAGGTAGACGAGGAAGGCGCGGCGGCCGATTCGCGGGAGTACGTGGATGAACCAGTGGGTGGGAAGTTCATGGCGGATCGCGAGGTACGGTGCGGCGTCCTCCGTCGGTGCAGGCGGGACGGACACCACCGGAAACTCGACGTCGATCGTGCCGTTCGTCCGGTCGTAGATGATAAACGCCGCTCCGGCGAGCCGGTCGAGCCACGCCCCGACACGCGCGCGCGCGGCGTGCATGATCCATTCAAGATCGCGCAGCGCGATCCGGCCACCACTCCGCTGCCGTAACGCGCGGATCGTGAGGAGGAGGAGCGCTGCATCCGGGCCGACTACTTCTATCGACCGGAAGACTGCCGGGAGGTCGGCCGCGAGCGTCGTCACGCCGTCGCTCGGCGTTCCGCGCATGGGGAGAATGCGAACCGAAACGTGCTCAGGCTGCGGCATGGGCGGGGGATGGGGAGGAAGTAGCATCGAGGAGGACGACCGGCGCATCCAGGCTTCCATCCAACCGTCGGGCGCTCGTCGTCACCACGGGCTTTCTCGCAGCGGCGCGCTGCGCAAGGAGCGCGCGGACACCCTCCGCCGCGAAGTCCACGCGCTCGACGATGAGGAGTGCCGCCGCAAGCGCCGCGGTGAGGAGCGACGGGCCGGGGGTCGTATTACCGGGAATCACGATGACGGAGATGCCCTGCGCGTCGAGCGCCGAGCGCACGTACGAAACGGCCGCGGAGAGCTGCCGACTCTTCGACGACACGATGCAGAGCCCTTCGCCGGAGGTCAGACTCCGCCGCAAGAAGTGCGTGACGAAGGCGCGCACTTGCGTCCGCGCGGCGTCGTCGAGCGCGCGGAGATCGTCTGCGCGTTGCGTCCCGCGCGGCGCTGCTTCGAGGCGGCCGGCCTGCGCGAGCGGGAGCTCGTGTTCGAGGTAGTGGAGCACGAGGTCGCGTACCTGCGGGTTTGTTCCGAACGCTCTGAGGATCGCGCTGAGCACTTCGCGCGACGGTGCATGCGTCCCGGCGCGGAGCCGATTCAGCATCGCGGTGCTGATCCCGAGGGCTTCTGCGAGATCGCACGTGCGCCACTTCGCGCGACGGGCGAGCTGATCGACTTCGCGGATGACGAGGACAGGACGCGGCACGCGGGGGGAAGGTGGGAAATGCGAGCGTCAATGGTGCCGAAGGACTCGCCCGATCATCGAACGTACGCATCCACGCGCCGCACGTGATGTGCAGACGAAATGGCGCGTGGAAGCCGTTTCAACGGCGCAGCCGGTGCGCGGCCGAGAATGCGAGCGGCGAGATGGCGCCGTAGCAGTTCCTACCATGGAGGTCGATCTTTTTTCTTTCACGGTATGCCACCTGACGACGACGCTCTAGACCCACCAGCGCGCGGCACACGCGACGAGCACGAAGCGAGGCGTGATCGCAGCGGTGGAAATGGACCGGCGCCGCATCCGGAAGCCACGCGTGCGACGCGTCCACTTTCATCTACGGGAGCAGCTCCGCGAACGACTTCTCGTAGTCAAACACGACGACAGAATTCGACGCATCTCGGTCGTGATCGCGAGGTCCTCATCGCACTCGCGCGGTGTCGGGTGCTCTCGTTCGGCCAACTGCGCCGCATGGTCTTTCCCGATCTCAGCGCGCAACGCGTCGGGCAACGACTCGCACGCCTCGCGGCGGACGGCTGGCTTCGCATCTGGGAAGACGTGGCGGTCGTCGGCGGCCGGCCGCGTTACGCCGTGCCGACGCGCCGTGCGCTCGCCATCGCAACTGCGATCCTGCGCGCGGAGAGCCACGGACGCCCGACCGAGCGTGTGCTGTCCGCCATGTTGCGGGCAGAGGTGCGCCGTCCGCTCGCGCTTCTTCCACGGATTACGCCGGCCTTCCTTGCGCATCAGCGTGAGTGCAACGAGCTCCTCGTCGCGTACGGACACGCACCTGGCATCCGCGTGCTCCTGGCGACGAGCTTCGATCGGCCGTTCGCGCTCGACCGGAGTGCGATCACGCTGCCCCAACCCGACTACGTGCTCGTTCTCGAGCAAGCCGGAAGACCGGCGCTCGTGTTCGGCGAGCATGACCGCGGCCACGAATCACTCGCGCATTTTCGCCGCACGAAGGCGGAACGCTACGCGGCGCTCGCGGCGCGGCCCGAGCTCGTGCGGGCGCTGTTCGGTTTCGAGAGCTTCGCGGTGTGGGTGACCGTCCTCGACACGCGGACCGGTGCACCACTCCGGCGTCTTGCGACGCTCGCGGAGATCGCGCATGCCGCGGCGGCCTCCGACGTGATGGCGTTCACGGTCGCCGGTTGGGCAGCGGCCACGCCCGCTGCTCCGATCTGGTTTTGCAATGGTGCAGCACCGGAGACGAACGACCTCGCGCGGGCGCAGGCCTCGCCGATCCTCCGGTTGATGCCCACGCATCCGCCTCTTCGCGCGTAGCGGATCCACCTGCGCTCAGTGCAACGCACCGCATGCGCCGTCCTTCGTCCGGCATGCAGGAGTGACGTCGCCCGGGTGGTTCACTGACGACCTCGCAGCCCGCTCCTTCCCAACCCGGTTCTCTCCCCACCGCCCGTGAGCTCGCTCTCGTGCGGCCGATGCAGTTCATCTCGGCACGCCGTCGCGTCACTCGCTCGCATCCTGCGGAGCACGACCGACCGTGCAGTGCCCCGCCGATCCCTGCGTCGGCCGCCCGAGGGTGCGCTCGCCGTGGTGTGGAGAACGAGATGCGCCCTGAGAACGAACGAGAACGAGGTGTGTCATGTCGGAAGTCGTTGCCTTCAAGAGTGGGAAAGATCTCGGCGAGGAAACAAGCATTGCCGATGAAGAGCGCGTGACTTGTGTGGACTGTGGGACGAGCGCCAGCGATCAGAGCGCGTACGACGGCGGGTGGCAGTTCGCGCCGCCCGTCTGCCCCGACTGTCTGCGCTGGATCGCGCTGCGCGAGGACGCCTGCTGTCATGGGAGTTCGTCGTGAAGCGCCGGCGGCCTCCACCCGTGCGGTTCATCCGGCCGTCGTGGAACGCGAAGCGCTCCACGTGCCCGAACTGCGGTGCCGTCGAGGAGCATGGCGAGCGCTTGCTCGTGCGTCTCAGCATATGCACGTCCTGCATCGAGGAGGCGCGCGATGCTCCGCATTGAACGCTACCGCCGTACGCGCTTCTGGGGTCTCTACGAATCCGGCGAACTGCTCTGCGTCACGGTCTACAAGAAGGGCGCGGAGACCGTGAAAATGCGGATCGAACGCGGCGAGCCGTTCCCGCCACTGGTGCGCGCGCCGATTCCTGAACCCCTGACTCCTCGCCGCGCCCGTCGCCCTTATTAATGTCCGAGCACGGGTGGATGGTTCGTCATCCGCCCGTGCCGCCGTGTTCTGCGCTTCGCGTCTAGTCCGCGTCTAGTTGAAGAGTAATCCAGATAGCTCGGGATGAAACCGGACAAAACGTGTGTTCGTAAGTCCAAGCGAACAGGAGGTAAGTCCAGATGGCTCAAGATGTTAGCGCCGATGGGGTTCAGGTGGTCGGGGGTTCAAATCCCCCCTGCCCGACCAACCGAACCCCATCCCTTTGACGATTTCGTTAGACGTTTGACGAGAAGACAACCGGTGTCGAGATCTGCATCGTCGCGTCGGAGTAATAGCTCTGGCCCGTCAGCACGACTTCGATCGTGTCGCCGGGGGAAGCGGTGAACGAGCTGCTGTCAAAACGTGTGCAGCTCAGCGACCCTTGGTTTCCCTGATGGATGAAAATAGTCTCCATGTGGGTGACCGTGGTGTTGTGCATGGCGATAACGGTCGCCGCGATGGCATCACCGGAATAGCTATGCGGATCGCTGAAGTCGACGTACACCGCCACTGAGAAGTTGCTGTAGACGTTGCCCGGGACAGTCATCTGGTAGTCGGCTGTCCCGCTGCCGTAATTCCACTGATACGACGGTAAGCTGAAGCAGGACAAGGTGGCGGTCGAGACGTTTCCTGTCGTGGTGGCGCAGCTCGTATCGAAATCGAAGACGTACCAGTAAAAGGGTCCTGTCGCGTAGGGGCCTGTCTGCGTGGGGCAGCTGGCGAACGCGCTCGCGGGAAACACCGCCAAAATAATCACTAGCAACAATGACACATACTTCATTTCGGCCTCCTTCTTGGCGCCGCTGAGTATACGTCATTCCGGATGGTTGGCATAGACCGCAAGCATTTCTTAATGTCCGGAACGAGCAACCCGAACCGAGTCGGGCAGTAGCGCAGCCTGGTAGAACCTGATTAAGGGTTCAGGTGGTCGGAGGTTCAAAATCCCCCCTGCCCGACCAAATCTAACCGCAACCCCTCGAAAGTCGCTCCTGCCTCACACGGCATTCGCCGCTTGCGTTTTCTCCGCCTGCGCCAAAATCACGTCCGCGGCTTTCTCGGCGATCATGTAGATCGGCGTCACGATGAAAAAGCCGGGGATGCGAGGGAACACGGACGCATCGACGACTCGCAGGTTCTCGACGCCGATGACGCGGAAATTGCTGTCCACCACGGCCTCGGGATCGCTCGGTTTGCCCATTCGGTTCGAGCATGAGGCGTGATGGCCCCATGCGTTGACCTCGATGAAGTCGCGAATCTGGTCGTCGGTCGCCGTCGCGGGTCCGGGAATGACCTCTTGCTTGATGGCCGTGTTGTATTTCGAGACCTTGCGGACAAACTTGACTCCTTCCAGAACGGCGTCGACATCGTGTTTGGCCGTGACCGGCTCATCGAAATACTCGAAGTTGATCTCGGGCCGGTGGCGCGGATCGGATGACGTGAGGCGCACGTATCCTCCCGGGTTTTGCGTGTGTGCTTTCAGGATCAGCCAGGTGAGATAGTTCTTCGTCCGCTCCACTTCCTTCGAGTAGCCGGGGAAATAGCCGTGGAAGTTGCCGGCCAGTGCGAACATGAACAGATCGGGATCGGGAACGTCAGGCGATGACTTCTTGATCGCCACGAGCAAGGCCCCGTTGGTTGTGTAGACGCCCTTTCCGTTCTGCCATTGGACATAGCAGGGATCGCCGGTCACATTCGTCGTGGGCGGCGGCGCGAAGGTAGCGTCTTTGATGATCTTCCAGTCCTGTTTCATCTCGCTGACGACGCCAACTTCGTAGCGGTCCTCCAGCTTCGTTCCCACTCCGGCACGATCAGCGAGCACTGGGATGCCGAACTGCTGGAGATGCGCCGCCGGTCCGATGCCTGAGAGCATGAGGAGTTGGGGTGAGTTGAATGCACCTCCGGCGAGGATGACCTCGCGCGAGCAGTAATACTGCTTGACCTCGTACGGATTGTCGTCGGAGGCCTGCGGATCGGCGCGATAGAGGTGCTCTCCTTCCCAGCACTCCACGCCGATGGCCCTTTTGTTCGCGTCGAACAGAATCTTCGCGGCCAGATTGCTCGACTTGACGACCAGTTTCTGCGGGAACTTTGCCCGCGTGCGGTTGATCAGCTCGCGCGTGCCCGCGCGCCGGCCTTCGAGCGTGGACAGCGGGGCGAACGCGATCCCTTCGAACTGCGGCGTACGCCAGTCGTTCGGATCCTGAGGGAGATCGGGAATCGCTCCGCTCATGCCTTCCAGCCACGCGGTCTTGATCGCTTTCAACACCGTCTGCAGCACGGCCGGATCGCCTAGTCCGAGGCTGAGATCGAGATCGGCAGTGGTCAGCCATCCCTTGAAACCGTGACGCGAGGCTGGATCGTTTGTGTACGTGCAGCGTTCCAGCTTTTCGAAGTAAGCCCGCATCTTGTCCGGCGCCCACGACGGATCGCCGGTCAGATCGGCGATGTACTGCCAGTCGCTGTTGTGCGGATACACCGTGATCATGGCGTGGTGCTGGGTGCAGCCGCCGAGCGTGCCCGCGCGCGGATAGAAGACGCCGCCTTTGTCCGGGTAGTACTTCTTGTCGCGTTTCGAGCGTTCTTCGTCTTCGTAATGCTTGACGAAGAACTCCCACGACATGTCGGGATGTTCGCTGGCGAAGGCGTGGAGGACCGGAACGTTGTACCAGTCCTGCTCCGGGGCCTGGCCGGCCTCGATGAGGCCGACCTTGTAGCCGGCCTCGGCGAGGCGAGCCGCCACCGGCCCGCCGCCGGCGCCGGATCCGATGACGATGTAGTCGAAGTCGGGATTCTGTGGAGTACCGATGGCAAACCTCCTTCAGAACGTCTTGAGGAACTCGATCAACGCGCGTTTGTCGGCGTCGGTCAGATCGGTTCCGAAGTAGTGACCCTTGTCCTCGATGAAATCGGGACAGGTATTGAGTGCGTAAAGTTTTTTCACCACGTCTGACGCCAGCCAACGCTTCGTGGCCGCATCGCCTGTCAGACCTTCGCTCTTGATGGACTTCATCACCTTCACAGCCTCGATGAGGAGGCTGGCCAGATCGCCCGCCTTGAACACGCCGTTCAGCTCGAGGTTTGTGTTCGCCAGCAGGTTGACCGGCGTCCCTTTCGGGATCGGCCCGAAGGCGAAGTACTTCTCGCCCGTCGTCGCATCGGTTTCCATGTGATCGCGAAGAAGGTGACGCAGAAGTTTCGATTCGAGGTAGGAATCGGGCACCTTCAGCCAGCTCTCCTCGGTCGTCAGCCAGAGGGAGGTCGACTGACCATCCGCGCCGTCCTTGTTGCCCGCGGCGCCGGCGCGTTTCTCCGGCCAGAGCATTTTGGCGATGCCGTCGTTGAACGCTTCCATCCGTTCGTCGACGGAGACTCCATGCACGTGTTTGCCGACCGCGTTGTTGTGGAGAAACGGAGCGGCGCTCCAGACACTGACCAGGGAGGCCGGACGGTAGTAGCCGCGGCCGCCGCCCGGAACGGTCCATTTGCTGTCGGTTTTTGCGATGGGGTCCCACACGTCGATCGCGCCGACGCGCGGCAGCGTCTTGTACGTCTCGGAGGAGAAGTTGTCCCAGATCTGTCCTGCCATGCCGTTGCTGCCGACCGCGCGCTGGGCGTTGGTCCTGACCTCGGTAATCGGTATCCGCTCTTCGCTGCCGAGGAGATTGCCATCGAGGAAGTCGGGCTCCATCACTGCTTTTTCGAACCAGGCGCGTCCCTCGGGCGACCGCGGATCGATGCCCTGCGGCGGCCGTTTGCTCGAGTGACAGCGGGCGCAGTTGCGGGCGAAGGTTAGCTTCCCGCGATCGAGTTGCTTCTGATCAGTGTTGAGGTACTTGCTGCCGCCCGGCGCATCGGCGAGCTTGTGCGGCTTCGCGAACTTGATCAGGTACCCGGCCAGATCGGGTGCGGCGTTCTCGCTCCAGTTCCACGCCGGTGACAGCTTCTGGGCATCCTTTACCCGAATGGGAGTCTGCTTCTTGATGCCCACCAGCGGCTTGAAGTTGCGCGTCCACTGCTCCCAGTATTCGCCGATGTTCAGGTACACCCGCGAAAGCGCTCCATGGAGACCGACGGAGTCGGCGCCGTCTTTGAGGACGCGCGGCGTGACCACCATGTCGTGACTTCCCGGCGCGTACTCGAGGTTCTTGAGATCGGCCGCGCCGCCGCTGATTTTCTCCGGGACCGCCACGGCCACGCGCCCGGGCGGCGGGAGGTTGTAGACCGCATTCATCGTTCCGGGGTTGTTCAGATAATCGGTCGCGATGAACGCCGTGTCGAGCGTGCCGGCCGGATTCGTCATCAGAATCTGCTTGATGAAGTTGTCGGGGCCGAGGTCGTGAGCGAATACCTCATAAATTTTCAGATAGTGCTGGCCGACGTAGTCGGAGAAGTTGCCGAAATCGGCCTCATTCGGATCGGCCGGCGGGTTCACCGGATCCGGCCCGACATGGCAGAACGAGCAGGCCATCCCGACGCGGTACGGCCGCTCGAGTTTGGGATTCTTGTAGTAGTTCGGATCATCCCAGTAGCGTTTCGCGTCCCACTTCGCGGGATCGAATTTCGGGTTCCTGAAAAGACGCAGGCCCATGACGCCGCTGGACATGCCGTAGGTGGGGAGATCGAGGCGCTTGTCGATGTCGTACTTCGAGCCGGCCTCACGGGGGACGTCGATGTACAGGCCGTACTGGTCAGGCTGCGCCGGCCGCATGAACCCCGGCTGGTTGAAGATGCCGTATGTCTGAAATCGCCGGTTCCGCGGCGATGCGATCATTTTCAGCAGGTCGCCGGTGCCGTAGCCGTATTGCGAAAGCCAGTTCCAGAACCCGGCGTTGTCGCCCGACCAGAGGTTCCAGATCACTCGGCCATTGATGTCCGCCTGCGTGAGCGGGACGTTTCGTCCCTGGACGTTCATCCCGGGGAACGGATCGAAATCGACGTACTTGTAGTCCACCACCCAGCTCTGTTTCACGGGCTGGCTGGCGCAGCCGGCAACCAGCGCAATGAGAAGCGGGACCAGGAATCTGACGAACGCCGGGTGACGGGACCGCTGCATCGACGACCTCCGGTGGGCTGAGTTTTTTTGCGAGATGTCAATTATAGGAGTGACCCCGGGGGCAAAATCCCTACCCGAGCTGCATCCAAACGCGATCGCTATGACCGTCGCTGATGACGAGCGTGCCGCACGTCTGAGGCGTGGGGAATTTCACCCTCCCGCCCGCGGTATCGTCGCGCCATGGACGAGCAAGCACAGCCCACTATCCGCATCACCCTTGATGACTCCGTCGCGCAGGGGGAGTACATCAACTTTGCGAACATCATTCATTCGCCTTCCGAGTTCGTGATCGACCTCGGGCGCATCGTTCCGGGACGGCAGGACGTGAAGGTCTACAGCCGCGTGATCATGACGCCGCTGCACGCCAAGCAACTGCTCGAGGCGCTGGCGCAGAACATCTCCATCTTCGAGCAGAAGTTCGGCGAGATCCGCATCGACGGCGCCTCGGTGTTCTCCTCGAACGAACCGTCGAACTAGGTCGTGGCTCGCATCAAGATCATCGGCGCCGGCCTGGCCGGGTCTGAATGCGCATTCGGCCTGGCCCAGCGCGGACATCACGTCGATCTCTTCGAAATGCGGCCGGTGAAATCGACTGCCGCACATCAGACGTCGAATCTGGCGGAGCTGGTCTGTTCGAACTCTTTCCGATCGTCGGCGATCACGAATGCGGTCGGCTTGCTGAAAACGGAGATGGCGATGCTCGACTCGCTCGTCATCCGCTGCGGCACCGAGGCGAGGGTACCGGCGGGGGACGCATTCGCGGTCGATCGCGATCGTTTCTCGGCGTCGGTGACTTCAGAAATCGCGAACCAGCCGAACATCACGCTACATCGCGATGAGGTGACGTCGCTCGACCGCGGCGACTACGACTTCCTCGTCGTCGCTACCGGACCGCTGACGTCGCAGCCGCTCTTCGATGCGATCAACGATTTTCTTGGCCGCGATGGTCTCTACTTCTACGACGCCATCGCGCCGATCCTGGCCGCTGACTCGCTGGACATGTCGAAGCTGTACTGGAAATCACGCTACGGCAAAGGGTCGGCCACTGACTACCTCAACGCGCCGATGACGCAGCAGCAGTACGAGGAGTTCGTGGCCGCGCTGCTGTCGGCGGAGATTTTCGCGCCGCACGATTTCGAAAAGGCTGCGCACTTTGAAGGATGCCTGCCGGTCGAGGAGATTGCCTCGCGCGGCATCGACACGTTGCGCTTCGGTCCGATGAAGCCGGTCGGACTCGAGCATCCGGTCACCGGCGAGCGTCCGCACGCGGTCGTGCAACTGCGCAAGGAAGATCTCTCCGACGATTACTTCAACATCGTCGGCTTCCAGACCAAGATGAAAGTGCCGGAGCAGAAGCGCGTCATCGGCATGATTCCGGGCCTCGAAAACGCCGTCTTCGCGCGCTTCGGCTCGATGCATCGCAACACCTTCATCAACGGCCCGCGGCATCTGCGCGCGACGTTTCAGGCGAAGAAGGACGACCGGATCTTCTTCGCCGGCCAGATCACCGGCGTGGAAGGTTACGTGGAGTCGTCCGCCGTCGGCCTGCTCGTGGCGCGTTACATCGACGATCTCGCGCACGGCGCGCCCGCGACCCCTCTCCCATTCCACACCGCCCTCGGCGCGCTTGGACGGCACGTTTCTGAGTCGTCGCCCGACCGCTATCAGCCGTCGAACGTGACCTGGGCCTTGATCGAAGACGTCATCGGCCGCTGCCGCAAAATCGAGAAGCGCGAGAAGCAGGTGGCGGCGGCGCTCGAATCCGTTCGCGCGCTTTGCGGAGCCGCGTACGCAACGCACGGCTGATCATCACTCCTCCTTCCTCGCCACCAGCAGCAACCGCGGGTCGCCGAGGCGGAAGGGTTGAATCATCGGCGCAGAGCAGAGTTGTTCGACGATAAGGCCTTCGCTCGCGAACAACTCGCGCAATTCGCCGACGGTGTAAATCCACGTATGCGCCGTGGCCGATTCGCGCACGGAGCCGCGCACGAACGAGTAGTCGACGTCGAGCCGGCTGGTGGCAGCGTCGTAGGTCGCGTTCGAAAAGAAGAGGATGTCGCCAACTTCCATCCAGCGACGCGTCGTTAGGGCAGGCAGCAGCGACTCCGCCGTCGCCCCGGTCTCCAGCACGAATGCGGCGCCGGGCTTCAATGACGCGGCAAGAGTGCGCACGAACGCGCGCGTTCCCTCGCGATCGCAGTAGCCGAAACTGTTGCCGAAACAGAGCGCGCCGTCGAAGCGGTCGCGCCACGGAAGTTCGCGCATGTCGCCGCGGTGCCATCCGATCGACAACGCTTCAGCCTCCGAACGCCGCCGCGCCTCATCGAGAAACGTCGTCGAAAGATCGACCCCGGTGACGCGATATCCGCGCCGCGCCAGCGGAATGCTGTGCCGTCCTGCGCCGCACGCGACATCGAGAATCGCGCCGCCCGGCGCGCCAAACGCCTTCTCCAGAAACGGCAGATCCGCCTCGGCGCTCGGCGCAACCGCAACCCAGAAATCAACAGCGAGGCCTTGAAAGAAATCGTGGAACCAATCGTTGGTGCTCATTTCGTCTCCATCGTTCGCGGGGACACACGTCAAACGGTCCCGGCGTCAGCGGCAGGAGAGTGGGAGACGAAATCAGATATCGGCAGTGAGTTTCAGAGACGAATCCGCTGCGAATGATAGACGATGTGAATCCTGCGGCGAAGCGCGCAGGATCTCCGCGAGGTTTGAGCCGCCACAAATTTGTCCGAGTGGTGTCGTACGTATCGATGAGCCATTCGCGGATGATCGTCTGTGCGGTGAGTCTGGCGTCAGCGATGTCACTACACGCCCAATGCGGAACCGATCGCTGGCCGGTGAAGACGAGCACAGATTCTGACGCATCTCTAGTCAGCCGGCTGGTCGTCCCGACTACGATTGCCTACCTCCGCAGCATTCCCGCGCCACGGCCTCTGCCGCAGATGAGCAGGGTTGGCCCAGTCGAGGAAACGATCTACTCCGTGACGGCGACACTGATCGCCTTCAAATCGGATGACGACTCTGATTACCACCTCGTTCTGTCGGATGAGGAAGGGCGAACAATCATCGCGGAAATCCCCTCGCCGGCTTGTTCGAGCGGCGGCGTTTTCGGTCCGGACATCGCCACCGTCCGCAGCATGTTCGAATCGAAGCTCACTGTCTCTGGCCAGTTCAAAACGGTCGCGATTCCGGTCGAGGTACGAGGCGTCGGCTTCTTCGATTTTCTGCAGGGGCAGCTGGGCGTTGCTCCGAACGGCATCGAGCTCCACCCCGTGACCGGGATCAACTTCGCGCCGATCGCCGCGCCGAGACCGCCGGCGGTGGTAAGCCGGCGTCGCGCCGTGGCACCAGGACCTTCCGGATCATCCGGAGCCTGTGCGCTTCCTACCCTCACGCTGTCGCTGTCGAAAAACAGTGTGTGCTCAGGCACGCCCGTCACGCTGTCCTGGCAATCGTCTGATCCAAGAGCGTCGGTGGCAATCGACGGGATAGGCACCTCGTTGCCCGCGTCCGGCAGCACGACCGTAGGTTCTACGAACAGCATCGCCTATTCAGCGCGTGCGGCGAGTGCGTGCGGCGTCAGCGAGGAAGCGGTCACGGTGCTGAACATCGCACCGGGCGCTTTCGCCTCGATCAGCGGGCCGTCATCCCTGCAGCAGGGTGCGAGCGCGCCGCTGACCATCGCCGTTGCCAACGCCAGTTCATGGTCGCTCAGGTCCGCGATTGGCAATTCGATCTCGCCCGCGTCCGGATCGAATTCAGGAACTTTTACTGTCCCGTACACGGCCTCGGCGAGCGGCAGCGACGTCGTAACACTTACCGCCACGAACGCCGCTTGCGGCTCAATTCAGCGAACGCTATTCATCACGGTGACTGCGCCGCAGCCACAACCTCAACCACAACCCGGCGGCACATTGCGCTGCTGCGACGGAACCTTTTCGCCGACCTGCACCAGCTGCGCGAAAAAGCAAGGTTGTTGTTCCTCCCACGGCGGCGTTTGCGGCTGCTGACGATCGTGTGAGCCCGTTGCGTAGCCGATACCTCTCCGAGGATCGACGAGCGCGGCCTAAAGACCGGCGCTGAGCCGCGAGCGATTCGCCGCTTCCTGAAACCATCCCACCATCCATTCGTAGAAAGTTCTTGTTTCTGATTAGGTGTTGTAGTTAACTACATCACCTCAACCGAGCAACGAATGGAACGTGAATGGAACGACAGTCAGCCTATCTACCGCCAGCTTCGCGATCGTGTCGTGGCGCTGATCCTCGACGGCGTTCTCAACGAAGGCGATCCTCTCCCCTCGGTGCGCAACGTTGCGGCCGACTATCGCCTCAATCCGATCACGGTCCTGAAGGCCTACCAGGAGCTGGTCGACGAGCAGCTCGTCGAGAAGAAGCGCGGCCGAGGGATGTACATCAACGACGGAGCGCGCGAGCTGCTGATGAAGGCAGAGCGCGAGAAGTTTCTGGCGGAGCACTGGCCGAGGGTTGACGCAACCATCCGCCGGCTGGGACTCACGCCGGACGAGCTGCTGGACGTTGCCAAGAAGGTCAAGAAGGAGGAGAGCTGACATGGCCTGCATAGAAGCACGCGGTCTCCGCAAAGCATTCGGCGCCACCATCGCGCTGGACGGCGTGGATCTCCGCGTCGAAGAGGGCCGCATCCTCGGCATCATCGGTCCGAACGGTGCCGGCAAGAGCACAGCTCTTCACGCGATCCTCGGCCTCACTCCATATCAAGGTGAACTGAAAGTCCTCGGACGCGATCCCTGGAGCGAGCGCGATCAACTCATGCGCGACGTCTCCTTCATCGCCGACGTCGCCGTGATGCCGCGCGGCATGCGCGTATCGCAGGCGCTCGACTATGTGGACGGCGTCCATCCGCGTTTCGATCGCACGAAGGCAGAAGGGTTTCTCGCGAAGACGAACATCAAGTGCACCAGCAAGGTCCGCGAATTGTCGAAGGGCATGGTCACGCAGCTCCATCTCGCACTGGTCATGGCCATCGACGCGAAATTGCTGGTGCTGGACGAGCCGACGCTGGGACTGGACATCCTCTACCGCAAACAGTTCTACGACTCGCTTCTGAACGACTACTTCGACCGCAGCCGCACGATCGTGGTGACGACACACCAGGTCGATGAGATTCAGGACGTTCTCACCGACGTGATGTTCATCAATCAGGGGCGCATCGTCATGGAGTGCGGGATGGAGGAGTTCGAGTCGCGCTACGTGGAATTGATGGTGCGTCCGGAGAATCTCGCCGCCGCGCGCGCATACAACCCGATGCATGAGCGGCAGGTATTTGGCCGCAGCATTCTGTTGTTTGACCGGGCGAATCGTGACGATCTCGTGGCACTCGGCGATTTACGCACGCCGGGTATCGCTGATTTATTCGTCGCCGTCATGGGCAATCACGGAGCGGATCAATGACGACAGTCGATTCCCCCGAAGTTGCGTCGCAACTCTCGTCGCCCACGCGGCCGATGTACTGGTCGATCCGCCGCGAAATCTGGGAGAACCGCTCGATCTACGCCGCTCCCGTCGTCACCGCCTGCATCATGTTGTTCGGCGTTTTCATCAGCATATTCACGCTGCCGCACCGGATCAGCGCCGCAATGGAGAATCCCGGAAAGCTGCACGGCGTCGTAGAAATGCCGTACGACATGACGGCCGGCTTGATTCTCGTGACGGCGTTTCTTGTCGGCGTGTTCTATTGCCTCGACGCGTTGTACGGCGAGCGCCGCGACCGCAGCATTCTCTTCTGGAAATCGTTGCCGGTGTCCGACCGCACCACGGTCCTTGCAAAAGCCGCAATCCCGCTGGTCGTATTGCCGCTGTTCTCTTACGTACTGATCCTCGTCACGCAGTTCATCATTGTGATCCTTTACACGATCGCGTTGTTGGGGCACGCGCAAGCTCTTGCAGCGTTCTATAGTAATTTGAAGTTTTTCCAACTGTCGGTGGCGCTGCTGTACGGCTTCATCGCAATCGCGCTCTGGCACGCGCCGGTCTATTGCTGGCTGCTGCTGGTGTCCGGCTGGGCGAAACGGGCGACGTTCTTATGGGCTGTAATGCCGTTTCTGGCAATCGGCGTCTTCGTAAAGATTGCATTCGACAGCCCGTCTTTCTTCACATTCCTGGGAAATCGGCTCGTTGGTTGGTTCGGCAAGGCTTTTATCGCCCCCCAAAAGGGCGCGCCCCATCTGGACCCGCTGGCAGCAATGACGCCGGGGACACTCCTCAGTACGCCGTCACTCTGGATCGGTCTGCTATTCGCCGCGCTTTGTCTCGCCGCCGCCGTACGAATGCGCCGGTATCGCGAACCGATCTAATCGAGGGTAACTCTATGACCTATACACCGATGCTCATCGTTCATATCGCCGGCGGCATAATCGCTGTTCTTGCCGGCTCAATGGCCTTAGTCGTCCGCAAGGGATCGCGCATGCACCGCCGTACCGGCGACGTCTTTGTCGTCGCGATGCTGTTTATGGCCGCGGGAGGCGCTTATATCGCCATGCGGAAATCGCAGCCCTTCAATGTCTTCGCGGGAACGCTGACGTTTTATCTCGTCTCGACGGCAGCCCTTGTCGTCATGCGCAAGCCGAAACAGAACGGACGGCTGGAGCTCGCGTTCATGCTGGTCGCGCTCGTGGCCGGAATCACGGCGCTCGTATTCGCTCTGCGAGAGCACGACAAAGGTTCCGTCATCGGCTACAGCGTCTTCGCGACGATCGCGCTGCTCTGTGCCGCAGGCGACATCCGCATGCTGATCCGCGGCGGCGTGGCCGGCATCCAGCGCCTGGTGCGCCACCTCTGGCGGATGGGCTTCGCCCTTTTCGTCGCCGCCGGTTCTTTCTTCCTCGGCACAGCCAGCGATCCCGTCATGCGCCGGTCCGGCCTGCGCGCCACGCTCTTCACGAAGGAAATCCGCGCCACGCATCTTCCTCAAGTGCCGGTGATCATCATCGTCGTCCTGACGATTTTCTGGCTCATTCGAGTTCGCTTTCCCAATGCGCATCGAAAGCTCGAACAGCAGCTTCCGATCGAGCCGATCGCTCAGTAAGGAGTCGTCATGAGCACCATCGTATTGACCCAAAGTGTTTCGCCGTCGATCAGTGCTGAAAAGACCTTGAGCCTTGCCGCACGATTCTGGTTCGTCGTCGCCGTGGCCGGCCAATGGATGTTCGCGTATTACATCGCCGCGCGTTACGGCGGCTCAGCCCTCCGAGGCGATTGGAAAGTGTGGAGCGACCGGATGTCTCACGGCCAGGGGCCGATGACCATCGGGACTGTCGCGATGGCCGTTCATCTCTTCCTTGCCGTGATCATCACGATCGGCGGCCCGCTCCAACTGATTCCGCAACTGCGCCGCCGCGCGCCGCGATTTCACCGATGGAACGGCCGCGTGTACACCGGGGCCTTGTTCATTGCCACGATTGCCGCTCTGTACATGGTCTGGTTCCGAGGAACCGCCGGCGATTTCTCGCAACACGTCGGCGTAAGCCTGGACGCCATCCTGATCATGATCTTCGCCGTCCTGACGGGGCGCTACGCCATCGCGCGCGACTTCGCCACGCACCGCCGCTGGGCTTTCCGACTGTTCATCGTCGTGAGCGGCGTATGGTTCTTCCGCGTGGGAATGATGCTCTGGCTCATCATCAACCGAGGCCCGGCCGGCTTCGACCCCAAAACGTTCACCGGCCCCTTCCTGACGTTCTGGTCCTTCGGCAACTACCTTCTGCCGCTTGCCATCCTCGAGTTCTACCTGCGAGCAACGGACCGCTCGACCTCCTCCGCCCGCTTCGCGATGGCCGCCGGACTCTTCGTTCTGACGGTGGCGATGGGCATCGGCATCCTCGTAGCGACAAAGGTCATGTGGCTGCCGCGTTTGAGGTGAGTGATCCGGCCCGGCTGAGGAGCGAGTTTGGCGGAGTTGAAAGGCGGCTGAGTGGACTCAGCCGCCGGCTCCGAACCGCTGATGGCTATTTGACGGTAATGCGACCCTCGCCGATCGGGTCGAGATCGTACGTCGCGACGGGGAAGCTGCGGCAGTTGACCTGACGAGTGCGCGAGATCATGTAGCCCACATCGTCCTTCCGCTCCGCGTCCGTGGCCCACCACGACATGGTCCAACCGGCGTCGCCCCTCACCTCCGCATCGGACGGGAACCAGGTAATGTCCTTCTGCCAGTACGAGCCGAAGCTGAAACGATCGGTCGGATCCTTCGGGTTGAGGTCGTTGTCCTCGACGGTGAGCGTCGCGATGCGCCCGATCATCGAGCGGACGTTCGAGTCGCTGATGGTGCCGCCCATCGTCACGCGGGTGCCGAGTGTGCTCATGCAATCGACCGCGACCTTCATGACGAAATCCTTGACCAGAACTGTTTGCTTGGGGTCTTCCTGATCAAGGTCGCCGTCCGAGACGAGCGTCGGACCGGCCAGCGTGAAAGATCCTTGCGCGGAGCGTTCGTCGCCGACGGCGTCGAAGTCGATCGTTTGCAGACCTTCTGTTCCTTTGAAATTGAAACTGCCTTGCGCCGAGGTTTGGGCGATGAGGGGGAAAACAAACAAAAGCAGGAGGATAGAGAGAAAAGCTACACGCTTCATTCGAGGTTCCTTCGCAGAGTTTCGAAGGAACATAAGTTACGTGGTTCCTGACTTCTGTGAGCCCAATCACGCGTAGAGTTCGCGTCTTGAAGCGTTGGTGGAGGCGGGGGGAGTTGAACCCCCGTCCGAGAGCAGTGAAGCCTGGCTACTACATGCTTAGCTCTCCTTTTGAGTCTCGTCCGCGTTCTGCCCGGAGAGCGGGGAACGAATGTGGACCAGCCTCTGTGGTTTTCGACGCCGGCGCCGAGACGGTGCGCCAACGCTTAGCTCACATTGATGACATCCGGACCCGACGGCGTGAGCAACCATCGGGCGGACGCTCACGGGTTTTTAGGCCGCGAGGGCGAGTTCGCTGTTGTTCGCAGCTACTCAGTTTTGATCAGATTTACGAGGTAATCAGCTCGGCATGCAACCATGACCCCGACATGTCCCCGTCGAAGCCGGTACGCCCCCAAATTGTCAACGATCGAGCGCTTCAAAACCCCTCGGCCTATGGCAGCATTCCTGTATGACTTCCGCCGATTTTCAACGTGAGATCGATCTGATCGTCCGCCGCGCGCTCGACGAGGACCTGCCCGACATCACCAGCGAGGCCATCTTCGAGTCCGGTGACCGAGGATCGGCGAGGTTCCTGATGAAGGCGCCGGGGATTCTGGCGGGACTGGCGTTCGCGGAGCGGACGTTCGCGGCGATCGATCATTCGGCAGCGTTCGTCGCGAAGCGCAAGGACGGCGACATGGTCGCCGCGGGCGATGTCGTGGCCGAAGTCAGCGGAAGCGTCGTCGCCTTGCTGGCGGGGGAGAGAACGGCGCTCAACTTCATGCAACGCGCCTCCGGGATTGCTACAACGACGCGGCGCTACGTCGATGCCGTGCGTGGTACGAAGGCGGGCATCTACGACACGCGCAAAACCGCGCCGGGACTGCGCGCGCTCGATAAGTACGCGGTGCGTTGCGGTGGCGGACAGAACCACCGGATCGGGCTGTACGACATGTTCCTCATCAAGAACAATCACGTCGATCGTGCGGGTTCGATCACCGCGGCGGTCGAGCGGATTCGTTCGAAGGCGATGCCGCAGAAGATCATGGTCGAGGTGCGCAACCAGGCCGAGTTGGACGAAGCGTTGGCGCTGCGGCCCGACTTCGTCCTGCTCGACAACATGACGGCCGCCGAGATGCGCGCGGCCGTCGAGCACGTGGCGGGCGCGGTGCCGCTCGAAGCTTCCGGTGGCATCACCATCGACAACGTTCGCGAGATCGCCGAGACCGGCGTCGATCGCATTTCGATCGGCGCATTGACGCACTCGGTGGTGGCACTGGACATCTCGATGCGCGTTCAGACGTAGAACGGTTTCACGCGGAGATCGCGGAGAGCCGGAGAAAAGCAGAGAGAATCTCTCCGCCTCTCCGCGTGCTCCGCGTGAACCCGTTCCCGTGAAGTAATGGCATCGCCTTTGCGGGCTACGACATCTAATGTCCGATCCTCAGCCCTTCAAGGTTGCTGTCGTCGATGACGATCCGGCCATTCGCCGGCTCGTGCGGCTGCTGCTCAAGCGCAGCGGCTACGAGAGCATCGAGTTCGGGATGGGAGAGGAGGCGCGCGAGCAGCTCCCGAAGGTCGCGTGGGACCTGGCCATCCTCGACCGCCGTCTGCCCGACATGGATGGCGTCGATCTTTGTCATCAGCTCAAGTCCGATCCCGAGCTTCGCAACCGCTACATCATCATGCTCACGGGCGAGGACGACCAGGAGGACAAGATCCAGGGCCTCGACCTCGGCGCGGACGACTACATCACCAAGCCGTTTCAGTATCCCGAGCTGATGGCGCGCATCCGCGCCGCGAAGCGGATCGTCGACCTGCAGAAAGAGTTGCTCGAAACGAATCATCGGCTCGAGCTTCTTTCCATCACCGACGGACTGACGAAGCTCTACAACCACCGCCATCTGCAGGACGAGCTGGCGCGCGCGTTCGAAGAGTCGGTGCGCTACCAACGGCCGCTCTCATTCGTCATCGTCGATCTCGATTTCTTCAAGAAGGTCAACGACACGTACGGCCACGCCATCGGCGACGAAGTGTTGAAGTCCATTTCATCGATCTTTCAGAAATCGATCCGCACGACCGACCTCGCGGCGCGTTACGGCGGCGAAGAGTTCGCTCTGATGTTGCCGGAGACGATGCTTGAAGACGCGCTCACCTTCGCCGAGCAGATCCGCGCAAGCATCGAAGCAGCGCCGGTGCAGACGAATGCCGGCGCGATCCCGGCCACGGTCAGCATCGGCGTCGCGACCGTGCCGCACGCGCGCATCCATTCGGCGAAGGAGCTGATCGTGGCCGCGGACAAAGCGCTGTATCGCGCCAAGAAAAACGGCCGCAATCAGGTGCAGGCGGCGGAGCCGGCGCGTGCGGCTCGCGCGAAAGGGACGGACGCGGCGTAACTGTCATCCTGAACCGCCGGAGCCGTGTAGCGCGAAGCGCGGAGCGGCGCAGGACGGTGAAGGATCTCAAGATGCGCAACTCCGGCTGAAACCCCTTGGGATTCAACAAAGCTTGGGAAGCTTGAGATCCTTCGGCGTCCTGCGGCGACGTTGCCTGCGGCTCCGCGGCTCCGCGCCTCCGGCAGCCTCAGGATGACAGAGTCACCGCGAACTCGCGCATCCGCTTGTCTACTTCCGCGCGAAGGTTGAACGCGTGCTGCTGGATGCGGTCGTCGATGCCCGGACGCGTTCCTTCCGTCGACAGCAACTCCACTGCGGACTCCAGCTCGGCGGCGTCGGTTGAAATGCGCTGGAAACCATAGCTGCCGCCGGAGCCTTTCAGTTGATGCGCGAGGTACGTCAGTCGTTGCAATGCTTCCGGCGTCTGTTCGCCGTCCAGCTTCGCCTGAATCTCGCGCACCTTCTCGTCTGCCTCGGCGAGAAACTCGCGCTTCAGGTCATCCAGTTCCAGATCCACCATCATGTCGGGCCTCTGCGGCTTTGCATGCGCGATGCCGCGCCGCCGCACCGTATCATTCGGGCGATGCCGGTCTCAGTGCTCGATGTTCCGCGGGCGGAGTTCTCGATCGAAGAGCCGTGGGCGATTCCAAATACTTGCGTTCCAATCGCGTTGACGCGCGCGACGGACGGCAGTGCGCCGCGGCTGAGAACGACCATTGCTGCGTACTACGACGATGACTTCCTTACCGTCGTCTTTGATGCTGAGGACGACGAAGTCGTGGCAACGTACCTCGGTCACGACGAGCCGCTGTGGCAGGAGGACGTCGTCGAAATCTTCATCGCTCCCGAAGGGCTGACCCCGTATTTCGAGATCGAAGTGAATCCGCTCGGAACCACGTTCGACGCGCGCATCGACTCGCCTGACGGCGTCCGCGCCACGATGAAAACCGATCTCGCCTGGACCTGCGAGGGACTCTTCGCCGCGCTTCGTCGCGACGATGGAACGCGCTTGCAGACCGTCGTCCGCATCCCGTTCGCATCGCTGAAAAACCATCCGAACGGCGGCGACGAATGGCGCGTCAACTTCTTCCGCATCGACCGCAGCACCGCGCACGGCGACGACTTCTCGGCATGGCAACCGACGATGAAAACGCCGCCCGACTTTCACGTCACGGCGGCGTTCGGCACGCTTCGTTTCGCACCACAGAAATCGAGCTAAGAGTCCGCGCGGCAGAAGAATCAACACGCAAATGGTGGCCGAGCCTTGGGCGACCAACGCCGCCGGCCGTGCCGGCCTAACCTCTTGTATTACAGGGAATTCATCCTACATTTTCTGATTTGTAATCAAGTCCTCGGCCATAGCAGACTAGATTGAGCGCCGGCCAAGGACCTCGCTCCCAGAAAATGATCGTCCGACTTTCCCATCTCCTTCTTGCAGCGCTGTTTTTCATCTCCACGGCTCACGCCGAAGAGCGGAAGATGTGTACCGCCCCGGCCAGTGAATGCGAGAAGGCCATTCGTGAGCTTTCGAGCGGCCGCCGCTACCTCGGCGTGAAGATCAAGGAGCTCGAGCCGGGCATCATCGTCGAGACCGTGATCGATGAAGGCCCTGCCGCGCGTGCCGACCTCAGGGTTGGCGACCGCCTCATGTCCGTCAACGGTCATCCGACGGTCAAGGCGGGCATCAAAGACTTCAAACAGATCCTCTACAGCGCGAAAGATACCGGCGTGCTCTGGATCATCGTCCTGCGTCAGGGGATCCTGAAAAAGGTAGACGTTCGGCTCGAGCCGTATACGAAGGCGCAGATCGACAAGATGGTGGCTCAGCACCTGGCGCAGGCCCACGGCATCTCCTCCACCAACGCAGCGGCGCCGCAACAGTGACGACGAATGGTCCGAGACTTCCTCGCGAAGTGGAAATCAAGCCCGCGTTCGGGTGACCGGCCCGACCACGTCTCCTCGATCCTCGTCCCGTTCCTGATCGTCACCGTCGCGCTCGGCGTGCTGGCTGCGCGGTCTTACATCCTTTCCGAGCGCACCGAGCGCGGCGTCGACACGCTGGCAATGCAGTACGCCGGCTACGCCGCGCAGATCAGCGCCAGCCGCATCGATGCTGCGGTCGGCAACGAGTTGTTTCACGCAACCGAGGAGTGGCAGAAGCTGGAGCGTCGCTCGCCGTCTTCGATCGAGCTGCAGAGATGGATCCGCGACAACGACTGGGTCATCTCCGCGCTTTATGTTCCTGACGCCGATCCGGCCAGCGCCATTTACGCCAGCGAGCTACCGGGGAAAGCGCACTCCGGCGGGCCGCTGCCGCGCGAGCTTTACTCGTCGAGCGGCATCGTCCGCTACACCTACGATCCCGCCCTGTTGCTGGCGCGCGTCCAACCCGCCCTCGCGCAGCACCCGCTCGTGCATGCGCAAGGGTTTACGCAGGAAGCGCAGGTTTCGGTCATCCAGAATCCGACGACGACGGGTGCCGTGAAAACGGCCAACGGCTACGCTTTCATCGCTCCGCTCGCCGCCCCGCTTTCGTCGTACGCCATCCGCGGATTCGTCGAGACCGGCTACGCCAGTTCGGGATGGGAAAGCGCACGGCTGATCAGCATCGTCCTCAGCGCGTTCGCGCTCCTGCTCACGGGCCTCGGCGCGTACCTGGCCATGCGCGGGCTCGCCCACGAAGCCGACACGATGAAGTTGCGCGGCGCACTGGTCGCGAACGTCTCGCACGAGTTGCGCACGCCGCTGTCGATGATCCGCCTCGGCGCGGAAACACTGAAACGCGGCGCGCGCCTGCCTGAAAAGCAGCGCCTCGAGATCGAAGACTCCATCCTGCGCGAAGTGCTGCACCTCTCGCACCTCGTCGAGAACGTTCTCGATGTGGCGCGCATGCAGAACAGCAGCGCCAAAGCGCTCGCGTTCACGCCCGTCTATCCGCGCGACCTCCTCACGTCGCTCATCACTACGTACGAATCGTGGATTCGCAGCCGCGGCTTCGACGTCAAGCTTTCCATCACCGATGCCGTCGAAGAACAGTCGTGGGATCGCGATGCCGTCTCGCGCGCCGTGCTCAACCTGATCGACAACGCCATCAAATACTCCGGCGACGAAAACAAACTGATCGACGTCGTGCTCCGGCAGACCGAGGAGTCGGTGGTCATCGAAGTGAAGGACCGAGGGATTGGGATCGATGCCGGCGACCTCGTGCATATTTTCGAGCCGTACTACCGCGCGCAGTTTTCCGACACGCAGACCCGGCGCGGCGCCGGACTTGGACTCACGCTCGTGCAGCAGATCATCGCCTCGCATGGCGGCACCATCGAAGTCGAATCGAAACCGGGCACCGGCTCCACCTTCCGGCTGCTCTTCCCGCGGCCGCAATCACACACGACCACATCCCTGGCGCAGCTGACCCCGCAGACGCTTTAGAAACTCTCCCTCGCCGAAAGCCGTACAAACAGCACCGGAGAATTTGCGATGACCAAGATACTGATCGTTGAAGACGAAGCAGGGTTGCGGCAGGGCCTCGAAATCAACCTGCGCATGGAGAATTACGAGACCGTGCTCGCCGCCGATGGCGAAGAAGCGATCCGGATCTTCCACGCCGAGTCGCCCGACATCGTGCTCCTCGACCTCATGCTGCCGAAGAAGAGCGGCTTCGAGGTTCTCGACCACATCCGCAAGTTTTCGAAGATCCCCGTCCTTCTCCTCACCGCGCGCGGACAGGAAACGGACAAGGTTCGCGGTCTGCGCGGCGGGGCAGACGACTACATCACCAAGCCGTTCGGATTGCAGGAGCTCTTCGCGCGCATCGACGCTGTCATGCGCCGTAGCGACGCCACGTCGCTGACGACGAAGACCATCTGCGAAGACACGCTCATCAAACTCGACCCCTCCACGCGCGAAGCGTCAGCCAAAGATCAGAAGCTGAAACTCTCGCCGAAAGAGTTCGACCTGCTCATGTACCTCTTCCGCAACAAGGAGCGCGTCGTGCCGCGCGATGAGCTGCTCTCGCGTGTTTGGAACTACCGCGTCGATCTCAATCTCAACAGCCGCACCGTCGACACGCACGTGACGCGACTGCGGCGCAAGCTGCAGAAAGCCGTCGGCACCGATGCCGCGGTGATCGTCGCCGTCGCGAAAATCGGCTACCGCTACCTCGGCGAAGCGAGCAATGCAGCCTGATTTGACTTTCCCCACGAACCGTTTTAGCGTCACCGCCCACATGAAACACACCACCTGTTGCCGCCGCCACAACGGTCCGTTCGAGCGAACGTAGGCGCGCAACTACAGCCACTGCATCGAATGAGACCCGGGCGTACCGCTCGGGTCTTTTGCTTTAGGAGGAGAACATGCACGGAAGGATCTACAACAACATCACGGAGCTGATCGGACGGACGCCGCTGGTCAGACTCAATCGCGTCGTCCCGGACGGTGCGGCCGAAGTCATCGCCAAACTCGAGTCGTTCAACCCGCTGTCGTCGGTCAAAGACCGCATCGCCATCTCCATGATCAGCGAGGCGGAGAAGGCGGGCGAGATCAAGCCGGGCGATACGATCGTCGAAGCCACCAGCGGCAACACCGGGATCGGACTGGCGTTCGTCGCCGCGGCGAAGGGCTACAAGTGCACGCTGGTGATGCCCGACACGATGTCGGTCGAGCGGCGCAAGCTCCTCCAGGCACTCGGTGCGGAATTGATCCTGACGCCCGGTACGGCGGGCCTCCCGGAAGCACTCAAAGTTGCGCGCGAGTATGCCGAGAAGACGCCGGGCGCGTGGCAGTCGAAGCAGTTCGACAATGCGGCGAATCCGAAGATCCATCGCGAGACGACGGCGCAGGAGATCCTCCGCGACACGGGCGGCACGCTCGACGCGGTCGTGGCCGGAGTCGGCACCGGCGGAACGGTGAGCGGCATCGGACAGGTTCTGAAGAAGCGCAATCCGTCGATTCTGATGGTGGCCGTGATGCCGGTCGAAGCACAGACGCTGAAGGGCGGGCCGTACGCGCCACATAAGATTCAGGGCATCGGGCCGAGCTTCATTCCGGCGATCTACGACAAGGACGTCGTCGACCGCGTCTTCGATGTCACCTACGATCAGGCCGTGGACACGGCCCGCCGGCTGGCCAAGCAGGAAGGGATCCTCGTCGGCATCTCGTCGGGCGCGATCTGTTGGGCCGCGATCGAGATCGCCAAAGAGCTCGGCGCCGGCAAGCGGGTCGTGGTCGTTCTTCCCGACACGGGCGAGCGCTATCTCTCCACGCCGCTGTTCGAATACACAGAACTGGTAAATCAGCCGGCCACCACTCCCCAATCGGTTGCGGCTGCGGCAAAATAACGCTTCATGAAACGGCTCCTGCTCCTGCTCCTTCTAGTCGCGACACCGGCGTTCGCCTCGGAAATCACCCGAGCGTCGGTCGTCGCGGCCATGAACGAGTACCGCGCGCAACATCACCTTCCGCCGCTTCGCGAGGATGCCCGCCTCGATGCCGCCGCCGGCGACCGCATGCGCGACATGGAGGATCAGGGCTACTGGGCCCACGAGTCGCCCGACGGCCGCTCGCCCTTCACGTGGCTGGAGCCGAACGGCTATACGTTCCACTTCGCCGGCGAGAACCTGGCCACCGGCTTCGACACGACGGAGCTGCTCTTGGAAGGTTGGATGGAATCGCCCGGCCACCGCGCCAACATCCTCTCGCCGCACTACGAAGACTGCGGCATCGCCATCATCGACGGTATGACGATGCGCCGCGGTATGGGAAAGTCGATCGTGGTGATGTTCGGAGCGACTCGATAATCAACGATTGAACGGATATTCGTTGATCCAGTGAAAGCCGCGCGTGGTCAGCAGGAACTTCGGTATCGGCTCGCGATGACAGAGCGCGTGAATTTTCCGGCCGCCCAGGTTCCCGTCGATGGTCAGCGTATTGGGATCGGGCTGCGCGTAGGAAAGGCGTCCGTCCCACTGCGGTTCGTTTCGCCTCGACACGGTCATCGTTCGCTTCTTTTCGTCGAGCTTGACGTTCGTGCGGACGCGGGAGTCGCTCGTGAGCTGAACCGACATCATGAATTTCATATCGAAGATGACCCGGTGCCAGCGCGACGGATCGTTGCCGGGCGGAATCATGCGGTTGTCGACCTGGAAGTCGTCGACACGCCACACTCCGTAGAGCGGCGAGCGCCGGGCCGTTGAACCGATCATTTTGTACGTCTCACGTGCCTCTTTCACCGACATCCAGAGAAGCGCCACGACAGCGAGTGTGCGCAGAACGATTCCGCCAATTTCGAGCGCGCGGTTCTGCGTGAGCCGTGGCAGCGGCGGAGGAGCAACCGCGCGGTGCCGGACGAAAAAGTCGAAGAGCCGTGGAAGGTCCGGCAGCGCGATGACGATCGCTTCAATCAAAAGGAGTGACGAAGAGATCTTGACCGGCACGTCGTACGCGAAGTTCAGCATCACGATGTTGGACATCGCGCCGGCCGACACGAGCGCGCCGAGCAATGCCGTGCGCCGCGTGGTGAGCAGGAGGCCGCCCAGCACCTCCACCGAGCCGGAGAAGATGTTGTACGCGACCGACGCTCCCATGAACGTCCAGAGAAGCCCCATCGGCGAGGCGTCGCCGAACCGCTGCATGAGACGGTCGAGCGTCGGCGGCGGAAACTGCGTGGGGATCACCTTGGCGAGCCCGTAGGTGATCATCACCGCGGCCAGCACGAAGCGGAGATACGCTCGCAAGAAGATCCACCCTTTGTCGTAATTTCGAGGACGGCGATCGATGATGCTCCAGAGGACTGTGATGACGATCGCGATGACGAAAACGCAGAGCAGATTGACGTAGTTGTACGTCGCGTCGCCGCTTCCGTTCGGACGAATGTCGACGGATACGTGGAGGATCTTTGCGGCCAGCTGCACCGGCGCGTCCGAGATTTTCTGAAAGATCGGCTCCAACGCGCCGATCGGAATGAAGTCGAACGGAAACGGGAAGTTGATGAGGACGAAGAACGCTACCGCGAAGCGGAAGAGGATCCGTTTGGCAAACGGCCACGGCGGCATGGGGACATTTTGTCATCCTGAGCCGCCGGAGCGACAGAGGCGAAGCCGCCGTCGCGGAGGACAGTCGAAGGACCCCCCCAAGTGCTTGCCCCGTCGTACACGCCGCCCTTCCGGGTTATCAGGAAGGAGGTCCTTCGGCCGTCCTACGGCGTTCCGCGCTTCGCGCTCCCACGCCTCCGGCGGCTCAGGATGAGAGCGTCAACAACTCGCGCAACCGTGCCGGATCCGCCGTCGGCTCCGCGCACATGTACGCCTCGCAGACGTACGCGAGGACGCGATCGGATGAACGGTTATGCATCAACGGGAGGTCGGTCGATCCGTCGCCTGCGACGAGCACGCGATGCGGAAGGTACTCCTCGCCAACGACCTTACGCAGGGCGCGAAAGACATCGCCCGATCCTGTGATCGCGATCTCCTTCGGTTGTCCCGCGCGCCATTCCGCTACGCTGAGCAGCAGGCCGAATCCCGAGGGATAACGTTCCGCCAATGGCGCGATTGCCGCGATCGTTTTCGTCGCAGCCTCGGCATATCGCTCCTCGCCGAAAAGCAGCGCGAGACGCAGAAGGACGTCCGCGGCGACCGAGTTGCCGGATGGCGTGGCGTTGTCGAACAGATCCTTCGGCCGTGTGATCAGTGTTTCGTGATCGATCGGCGTGTCGAAGAAGCCGCCGTTCGCATCATCGCTGAAGCGCTCGATGATCTGGTCCGTCAATTGGCGCGAGGCATCGAGGTAGCGCCGTTCATACGTCGCTTCGTATGCGAGCGCGAGCCCCCAGGCGACGCCGCTGTAATCCTCAAGCAGTCCTGCGATTTTCGGTGTGCGCATCAGCCGGCTGTCGACGATGCGGGTCAGCAGGAAGTCGGCATTGCGACGAACCACATCGCGGTACGTGTCGCGATCAAACGCCACCGCAGCCTCGGCGAACGCCGCCAGCATCCAACCGTTCCAACCCGCTAGGATCTTTTCATCGCGCGCCGGCCACACGCGCTGCGACCGGACACCGTACAACTTGCACTTGCCGCGCGCCGCGACGTCGCTGAGCTGATCGAGCGTGATGCCGAGGTCCGCGGCGACCGATTCGGGATCGCGCGGAACGTTGAGGATGTTGTGATCCTCCCAGTTTCCGCGCTCGGTGACGTCGTACAGCGCACAGAAAACCCGCCCATCCTCCTCGCCCAGAATCGACATGACCTCGGCGCGCGACCAGACGTAGTACTTCCCCTCCTCGCCTTCGCTGTCGGCATCCTGCGTCGAATAAAACGCGCCGTCGGGCGAGGTCATCTCGCGCTGGATGTAGCCGAGGATTTCGTGGGCGATGCGAGCGAAGAAGGGATCCTTTTTCCACTGCCACGCACGCGTGTAGAGCCGCGCCAGGAGCGCGTTGTCGTACAGCATCTTCTCGAAATGCGGCGCCAGCCAGCGCGCGTCGGTCGAGTAGCGATGAAAGCCGCCGCCAACCTGGTCGTACATCCCGCCGCGCGCCATTTTGGTCAACGTGTTGACGATGATCTCGTCGAGCGTGCGGTCGTTCGTGCGCCAGGCCACCTGCATCAGAAAGTCGAGCGTCATCGACGGCGGAAACTTCGGCGCGTTCCCGAAGCCGCCGTTGACGCTGTCGTAGGTTTGCGCGATGCGCGCGGCCGCGCGGTCGAGCGCGTCGTGCTCCAGCGTGCCGCCGCCTTGAAACTTCACCGTGCTGATGCCGCGGATCACTTCGGCCGAGGCCGCGTCAACGTCGCCGCGCCGTTCGCGATACGTGTGCGCGACATGCTCGAGCACGCGACGGAATCCCGGCATTCCGTGCCGGTCGTCGGGCGGAAAGTACGTTCCCGCGTAAAACGGCGCGCCGGCGGGCGTGAGGAACATCGACATCGGCCAGCCGCCGTGCCCGGTCATCATCTGCACCGCTTCCATGTAAATCGAATCGACGTCCGGCCGCTCCTCGCGATCGACTTTGATTGACACGAAGTGTTCGTTCAGCACCGCCGCGATGGCGTCGTTCTCGAACGACTCCCGCTCCATGACATGGCACCAGTGACACGCCGAATACCCGATCGACAGAAACACGGGCCTGTCCTCGGCACGCGCCTTCGCAAACGCCTCCTCGCCCCACGGATACCAGTCGACCGGGTTGTGCGCGTGCTGAAGAAGGTAAGGAGAGGTTTCGTTCGCGAGGCGATTCATGAATTCAGAGTCTATGCCGTCACTGTCATCACGCCTTCGGATGCGCCTTCTTGTACACGGCGATCAACTGCCAGTCGTTGAGGTGCGTGTACTTCTGCGTCGTCGAGAGCGAGACGTGGCCGAGGAGCTCCTGGATGCCGCGAAGATCGGCGCCGGCGTTGAGTAGATGCGTTGCGAACGAATGGCGCATCGTGTGCGGCGAAACGCCGGCGCGCAGCGACGCCTTGCGGACGTAGCCGTCGAAAAGGCGCCGCACGCTGCGAGTAGTGATTCGCTGGCCGCGGTAGTTGACGAAGAGCGCCGGCTCTTCGATGTCATCGATGATCGTTCCGCGAACCGCCAACCAGGCGCGGATCGACTCCTCGGCTTTCGAACCGAACGGCACGATGCGTTCCTTCGATCCCTTGCCGCGCACTTTTACGAGCCGCGCGCGAAGCTCGACGTCATCGATGTCGATTCCGACGAGTTCGCTGATGCGCAATCCTGAGGCGTAGAGCACTTCGAGAAACGCGCGGTCGCGGATTCCGAGCGGTCCCGACGTATCGGCCTGATCGAGCAGCAGCACGACGTCCGACGGTTGCAGCACGGACGGCAGATGTTTCTCGCGTTTCGGCGTCGCGACGTTGCGGGCGGGATTCGCTTCGACCGCTCCTTCACGCATCAGATACTTAAAGAACGACCGCATCGCCGAAAGATGCCGCGCCGCCGAGGCGCGCGCCAGTTTGCGGCGCGCGAGATGCGCAAGATACGAGCGGACGGCGAGATGATCGACGCGCTTCAGATCGAGCTGATCGCGTCCGAGCGTGAAGTAGTCGTTGCAGAGAAATCCGACGAACGATTCGAGGTCATCGCGATACGCCGTGATGGTGTTGACGGAGACGTTCCGCTCGTAAGTGAGATAGTCGAGAAACTCGCCAATTTCGTTCGTCACGCCCGCGCTCCCGAGTGAGGATGATACGCGTGAAGGTACGACGGCAGGCTCAGAAACTGATCGTGAACTGATTGAGATAGCCGATGTACGTGAGCACGCCAGTCTGCAGTAGATCTCGGCCGATGAGACAGTCGATAGCTTGCCCGCCGAGCGGAGCACAGATCACCACCGCGTTTGCGAAAGACACGACATTAGAAAAGCTGATGTCGACATGAAATTGCTCGCAATCAACTGGCTGGGTAGTGGATGGAGTGTGGATCGGCACGCTGCCGATGGCGCTTAAGGCAAGCGCGGAGATCACCCTCGGATTGACAACGGTACCGGACGCGCCGGTGTCGATCAGGGCTGTGGCGCGAAGCGGCGAAGCGACCGTTGCAGTAGGGTCCGATATGCGGACGGCTTCGATGAAGGATCGAGAAGGACTGATCAGAATCTCGATCAGCGGGCCTACATCAACGAGATTGGAAACGGTGCCGGTGAACGACGGCATGAGGTTCTACTCGCCGATGCGAAGCGATGGGAAATACAGAGGCGTTTCGAACTCGGTAACCTTCTTGACCAGGAAGGGGTGATTACCAAATTCTCGATACCCTCGCACCAAAGCATCCGTTCGATCCTCAAATACATCAACGACGTCGTCGCCCTTGATAAGAACGAACTTGCCCTTCGCACGTCCAAGAAGCTCATCCTTATGTTGAGCGAAAGTCGCGAGCTCCGTAGCCAGAGAGCTTTGTGCTTTGTTTGCCGTCATGATCAATCCTTGCGGAAAAACGAACGGTAAGCCCTGCGCGATTCCTTCGTCAAGGCTACCGCGTTGCGCGTGCGGCATAGCGCGTGCTAGGTTCCGTTCCCTTCCCGGAGGCCGTGAATGACCGACGACGCTGCGAACCTTAAGAAGACTCCCCTGAACGGCGTCGAGCATGAGCTTGGCGGGAAGATGGTCGATTTCGGCGGATGGGAGCTGCCGGTGCAGTTTGCCGGGATCCTCGAAGAGCACGCGGCCGTTCGCGAGCATGTGGGCCTGTTCGATGTCTCGCACATGGGCGAGCTGACGGTCAAAGGTCCCGAGGCGCTGGCGCTTCTGCAGCGCGCCACCTGCAACGACGTTTCGAAGCTGGTAAACGGCCGCGCGCAGTACACAGGGCTGCTCTATCCGACCGCGGGATTCGTCGACGACATCCTCATTTATCAGAACGCGCCGGACGACTTCTTCATCGTCGTCAACGCCTCGAACACCGACAAGGATTTTGAGTGGATTGCCGACGTCGCGAAAGAGATGGATGTCGAAGTCCGCAACGTCAGCGCCGATTATGCGCAACTCGCGTTGCAGGGCCCCGACGCGGAGAGGTTGCTGCAGCCGATGACCGACGTCGCGCTCGGCGCGATGAAGTATTACCACTTCGGCACCGGCAGCGTTGACGGTGTGCCGGCGATCGTTTCGCGTACCGGGTACACCGGCGAGGATGGATTCGAGATCTACGTTGCGCCGTCCGAGGGGCCACGGATCATGCGCAAGCTGATCGATGCCGGCGCGAAGCCATGCGGCCTCGGCGCGCGCGACACGTTGCGCCTGGAAGCGAAAATGGCGCTCTACGGCAACGACATCGACGAGACCACCACGCCGCTCGAAGCCGACCTCGGATGGATCGTGAAAGTCGACAAAGGCGACTTTTTCGGCCGCGACGTGCTGCAGCGCGAGAAGAGCGAAGGACCGCGCCGCAAGCTGGCTGGATTCGAGATGGTCGACCGCGGCATCGCCCGTCACGGCTATCCGGTCGTCAACGGTAGCGAGGAGATTGGCGTCGTCACCAGCGGCACCCATTCGCCGACATTGAAAAAAGCGCTCGGTCTCGCATATCTTCCGCTCGACAAATCGGCGCCCGGCAGCGAATTCATGGTCCTCATCCGTGGAAAAGAGACGCGGGCGCGCGTCGTTCCCACGCCGTTTTACAAGCGCGCGAAGTGACGAAGGAGCAATCCATGACACCTGAAGACAATCGGTACGCCAAGAGCCACGAGTACGTTCATCCCGAGGCCGAAGGCGACTTGGTGGTCATCGGCATCAGCGACTACGCGCAGAAAGAGCTCGGCGACGTCGTCTTCGTCGAGTTGCCGCAGGTAGGAGCGGAGCTGGAGCAGGGCGATGAATTCGGCAGCATCGAATCGGTCAAAGCCGTCTCCGAACTTTTCTCGCCGGTTTCGGGCGAGGTCGTCGAAGTCAACGAAGCGCTCAACGACAAACCGGAGCTGGTCAACACCGACCCGTACGGCGACGGCTGGATGATGAAGATGCGCCTCAGCACGCCCGAGGAGGTCGACGAAATGATGACCGCCGAGGAGTACGACGAGTACGTTGAGAAAGAGTCCGCGCACTAATCAGTAATGTCCCTACCCGATCCCCTTACCGATCAACATCGCTACATCTCCAACGCCTCGCAGGACGTCAGCGAGATGCTCGAAGTCATCGGGATCGATTCGATCGATGCCCTGTTCGAAACGATTCCTGCCGACGTCAAACTGACCGAACTGCTGAACATCCCCGGCCCGTGGTCGGAGATCGAATCGCGGCGCTGGTTTCGTGCGCTGGCGGCGAAGAACCTCACTGCCGTCGATCACGTTTCGTTCCTCGGCGGCGGCGCGTATCTGCACTACCAGCCGGCGTGCATCGATCAGCTCTTGCTGCGCGCCGAGTTCCTGACGTCGTACACGCCGTATCAACCCGAGGTCTCGCAGGGAACGCTGCAGTCGATCTTCGAATATCAGACGCATCAGTGCTTGCTGACCGGACTCGACGTCGCGAACGCGTCGCTCTACGACGGCTCGACCGGATTGTGCGAGGCGGTGCTGCTGGCCGAGCGCGTGGTGCGCAATCGGAAGAAGGTCGTGATCGCGAAGTCGGTGCATCCGCAGTACACCGAGACCGTTCGCACGTACGTACAGAACCTCGGCTACGAGATCGTGGAAGTCGGCTGGACGCCCGATGGCCGCATCGATACCGAAGCGTTGCGCGAAGCCTGCACGAGCGATGTCTTCGCCGTCGCGGTGCAGTCGCCGAACTTCCTCGGCGTGATCGAGGACTACGACGCGATCGCGCAGATTGCCGACGCCGCGGGCGCGGTGAAGATCGCCGTCATCGCCGAGGCCACATCCCTCGGCATCCTCACTCCGCCGGGCGCGCACGGGTTCGACATCGCCGTCGGCGAAGGTCAGGCGTGGGGCGTTCCGACGCAGTACGGCGGTCCGTTCGTCGGCTTCATGGTGGTCAAGGATGCGCTGAAACGGCACATGCCGGGACGCCTCGTCGGCGAGACGGTCGACGTCGACGGCAAGCGCGCGTACGTGCTCACCCTCGCTACCCGTGAGCAACATATCCGCAGGGGCAAAGCGACTTCGAACATCTGCACGAACGAGGCGCTGATCGCGCTGGCCGCGAACATGTATCTCTCGCTGATGGGCAAAGAAGGGCTGCGCGAAGTCGGGCAGCAGTGCCTGAGCAAGGCCGCGTATCTGCGCGGCGAGTTGCAGAAAATCGGATCGGTGATCCTGCCGTTCAGCGGTCCGGTCTACAACGAGTTCGTGGTGCGCACGCCGTTCCCGGCCGCGGAAATCCTGGCCGATCTCGAGCACGGCAAAATTCTCGGCGGCATTCCGCTTGGTCAGTTCTATGACGGTCACGACAACGAGTTCCTCGTCGCCGTCACCGAACTGCACACGCGCGAACATCTCGATCAATTCGTCGCCGCGTTGACCGCTGCGATTTCGAGGGAACGCCGATGACGACGCAGCTCATTTTCGAGCACTCGAAGCGCGGACGCCGCGGCTATCGCCTTCCGGCTCTTGATGTTCCGGAAGCGACCGAATTGCCGTCGTCGCTGATGCGCGACGAGATCGCGGACGAAGTGGAAGTGTCCGAGGTCGATGTCATCCGCCACTTCACGCGCTTGTCGAAACTGAATGTGTCGATCGACGCCGGGCTCTATCCGCTCGGCTCGTGCACGATGAAACACAACCCGCGGCTCAACGAGGAGATCGCGCGCACGCCGGGCTTCGCGCTGTCGCATCCGCTGCAGCCGGATCACCAGGTGCAGGGAAACCTCGCGCTGCTGTGGCACATCGAGCGGACGCTGATGGAGATCTTCGGCATGCCGCGCGTGACGCTGCAGCCGGTGGCCGGTGCGCACGGCGAGTTGACTGGCATCCTCATGGTGCACAAGGCGCTGGCGAAGAGCGGCAACGCGCGCAAGTACATCCTGATCCCCGATTCCGCGCACGGCACGAACCCGGCCTCGGCGGCCTTCGCGGGATATCAAATCAAAGAGCTGAAATCGAACAGCCGAGGGACGGTTGACATCGACACGCTCGCCGCGGCTGTGACCGAGGACGTGGCGGCGTTGATGATCACCGTGCCGAATACGCTCGGCGTGTTCGAGACCGACATCAAAAAATTCGCGGACATCCTTCACGAGAAGGGCGCGTACCTCTACTGCGACGGCGCGAATCTCAATTCGTTCGTCGGCATCGCCCGGCCGGGCGACATGGGCATCGACGTCATCCACTCCAACCTGCACAAAACCTTTTCGACGCCGCACGGCGGCGGCGGTCCGGGCGCGGGTCCGGTCGGCGTCTCCGAGAAGCTGGTGCCGTTTCTGCCGACGCCGACGGTGGAACAGCGCGAGGACGGGACGTACTACCTCGATCACGGCCATCCCGATTCGATCGGCCGCGTGCGCGCCTTCAACGGCAACTTCAACGTGCTCGTTCGTGCGCTGACCTACATGCGCTCGATGGGTCCGGACGGTCTGCGCCGCATCGCCCAGATCGCGGTGCTGAATGCGAACTACATCCGCGCGCGGCTGCGCGGCTCGTATCACCTGCCGTACGACGCGCCGTCGCTGCACGAAGTCGTTTTCAGCGACAAGCTCCAGACGGCCAAGGACGTCCACACGCTCGACATCGCCAAGCGGTTGATGGACTACGGCTTCCATCCGCCGACGATCTACTTCCCGCTGATCGTCGCCGGCGCGCTGATGATCGAGCCGACCGAGAGCGAGCCGAAGGAAGAGCTGGACGCCTTCTGCGACGCGATGATCGCCATCGCCAAGGAGTGCGAGGAGCGCCCCGAGCTGGTCCGCAGCGCGCCGCATACGACGCCGGTGCGAAGGCTGGATGAGGCGCGAGCAGCGCGGCAGCCGGTTTTGCGGTGGAAGCGCTGACCAACGCTGGCCGTAGAACGTAGGGGCTCGCGTCAGTCGTCGTCGGCGTAGCCGGCGTAAGAACCGTAGCCCACGCTTTCAAGCGTGGGACAGCCGATCGCGTTCGATCTGTGAGCGCGCCTTGGCGCGCGAGAGAAAGCTTTCTTTCGCCCCGTTAAAACGGGCTCGCGAGATTGCGACGACCTTACCCCCCGGCTCAAAGCCGGGGGCTACGGTTCTTACGACGGCTACGCCGCCGGGCGCGGTAAGCGCGGTCACGTCTTCGGCAGGAGGTTTCGTACTCATTGGCGCCATTTGTGCGGTATCACCGGAGACCCTGCGTCTACGCGCAGGGTGAACTAAACCCCCTGCGTCTACGCGCAGGGTGAAGCGTTGAACCGCGCGGAGTAAACTGCCTAATAACGTGCCTCGCTACGACGACGAAGATACCGACGATTTCAACAAGACGATCTCCATGCGCAGGCCGGAGACCGTCACGACGTTCTCCGACAAGCGCGCCACGCAGGACCGGCGCGGGCAGTCGCAGTCGCGGATTCTCTTCATCACCGTCGTCGTCATCGCGATTCTGTATCTGGCGAAGCCGGTCTGTGTTCCGATCGCGCTGGCCATTCTTTTCGCGTTTCTGCTGACGCCGATCGTGTCGCTGCTCGAGCGCACGCCTCTTCGCCGCACCGGCGCGATCGTCATCTCGCTCGGTCTCATCGTGACGGGACTCGGCTTCGGCGGTTGGTGGCTGTATCAGCAGTTCAACGACGTCGCCAAAGAGTTCGCCGATGCGGCCACGAGCGGAAAAATTGAAAAGCAGCTCGGCTTTCTGAAACGGACCAAGGGCGGCACGTTCGCGCTGGTCGAAAGGACGCTGGAGCGCGTCAGCAACGCCACGGCCGACAAACAGGAGAAAGCCGACCTCAAAGTGCGCGTCATCCCTGACCGCGCGAACTTCGCCAACAAATACAAAACGTTCGCGCCGACGGTGGAGCTGGTCGCCGCGGCGTTCCTCGTCGTGGTGCTGGTCTTTTTCCTCTTGCAGGATCGAGAACAAATGCGCGACAAGATGCTGCGGCTGGCCGGCCGCGCGCATCTCACCGTCACCACGCAGGCGATCGGCGAAACGTCGGACCGCATCAGCCGCTACCTGCTCACCATCGCGCTGCTCAACGTCTGTTTCGGCCTTCTGGTTGGCTTCGGTCTATTTCTTCTGAAAGTTCCGCACGCGCCGCTGTGGGGCGTCATGGCGGGCCTCTTCCGCTTCGTGCCGTACGTCGGCGCGGTGCTGAGCGCGGCGCTGCCGACGTTTCTTTCCATCGCCGTCTTTCCGAACTGGTACGTGCCGCTTGCCGTGATGGGACTGTTCATCCTGACCGATCAGCTCATCGGCGGATTCGTCGAGCCGATCGTGGTCGGACATCGCGTGGGCGTCTCACCGATTGCGCTGCTGGTCTCCGCGATTTTCTGGGGCTGGTTGTGGGGACCGGTCGGACTGCTGTTGGCGACGCCGATCTCCGTCTGTCTCACCGTCGGCGGCGAGTTCATCCCGGCACTGCGCATTTTCTCGATCATGTTCGGCGCTGAGGATCCGCTGGAGGGATATCTCAGTTTCTACAACCGCCTGCTGCTGCGCGACCGGCCCGGCGCCATCGCCATCGCCGATCGCCACGCGGAGAGCGACACGATGGAGGAGATGTTCTCCGATCTTTTCATCCCGACGCTGACCTTCGCGCAGGAGGAACTGGACCGCAAGCGCATCACGCCGGCGAACGATCACTTCATCAAGGACGTGATCCGCGAATTGATCATCCGCTACGGTGACCGCAACGCCGGCGTGCCCGACACCGAGCGCCACATCGTCGCCGTTTCCGTCGCCGGCGAGCGCCTTTCCCTCGGTACGTTGATGCTGACACAACTGCTGCGCGAGGAAGGCTTCTCCATCGATTACTTCACCGATCTGCCGGACGCGGAGCTGCTCTCGTTCATCAGCGAAGTGATGCCCGAGGCGGTCTTCGTCTCGTGCACGAACACGGACCACCTCGATGCCGGCCATGGGCTGATTCAACTCCTCGCCGCGAGTTTTCCGGACCTGATGATCGTCGCCGGCGGCTCCGCCTTCGCCGGTGATCGCGCGACGACACTCGCCGCGGGGGCGACGTACGTACCGAGCACATTGACCGAGGCGAAGGAAGATTTCCTGACGCGCCGCAAAGCCGCGCGCAAGAAATCAGCGCGCTCGATTACGTTCAGCGGGACTCGCTTTCGCGTTCCGCCCTCGGCTTAAAAGGCTTCTCACCACTAAGACACAAAGATCACAAAGAGATTTTCTCTGTGTCCTTTGTGTCTTTGTGGTGAGAAGCTTTTCGCTAACCCGGAGGCCAGCCGAAGTTGCGGCCGCCGAGGAGGTGGAAGTGGATGTGGAAGACGGTTTGACCTGCCGCCTCGCCGTGATTCACCACTAATCGGTAGCCGTCGGAATTGATCTGGAGGTTCCGCGCGATCTGCGTCGCGCGGACGATGGTCATGCCGATGATGTTCGCTTCGTGTTCATCGAGATCGTCGAGCGACGAGATGTGCGTGCGCGGAATGACCAGCACGTGCGTCGGCGCCTGCGGGTTGATGTCGTTAAAGGCGATGACGATGTCGTCTTCGAACACTTTCTTCGCCGGGATCTCGCCGCTGATGATGCGGCAGAAGAGGCAACGGTCATGTGCTCCCATGACGCGATAGTACGACAACGCGCTCGATGCCGGCGAGGTCGTTGATGACGTCGGTAATGTCGTAGCCGCGTGCGACGTCGCGAAGATCCGCGAGCTGACCGAATCCGATCTCGAGCATCACCATCGGCGCACGGCTCGCTTCCAGAATGCGTTCGATCATCTCCGTTCCGCGCGGTCCCGGCGTCAACGCCAGTTGCGGCTCGTGATCGCGAACCTCGGCCGCGAGTTGCTCGTAATCCGCACGCGGGATGTACGGCGGATTGGCGACGATGAGATCGAACTCGCCGCGGATCGCTTCGAAGGCGTCGGATGCGGCGAAACGAACATTCGATTCATGCGTCTGCGCGTTCCGCTTTGCGACTGCCAGCGCACCGATCGAAACATCGATCGACGTGACCTTGAGGTCCTGCCGCTCGCGCTCGATGGTGATGGCGATACAGCCACTTCCCGAACCGACATCGAGAACGCGCGCTCCATTTGCCGCGCGTGCGATGGCCGCCTCGACGAGCAGCTCCGTCTCCGGACGCGGGATGAGCACGCGATCGTCGACGAAGAATTCGCGTCCGAAGAACTCCGCTTTTCCGCGAATGTACTGCAGCGGCTCGCCATCGATCCGCCGCCGCACCAGCGCCTCGACCGGCGCCGGATCGATTTGCTCTTCGCCATGCGCGAACAGCCACGCCGGCGTGCGGCCGGTGACGTCGGCAAGCAGCACATCGACGTCGCGCGGATTCGCGACGAGCGCGCGAAGTCGCGCGCGTAGCGAGGCGATGGTTTCGGCTGTCATCCTGAGCCGCCGAAGCTTCGTAGGCGAAGCCGAAGAAGCGGAGGACGGTCGAAGGACCTCCCGCTGCTAACCAGGGCGGGCGGTGGCGTTGAACGCAAACGGTCGGGTTTCAGCTGGGGGTCCTTCGACCGTCCTGCGGCGTTCCGCGCTTCGCGCTCCAACGCCTCCGGCGGCTCAGGATGACATTTCATACGTCAGCTCCAGAAACACATCCTCGAGCTCCCGCTCGCTCTTCAACTCCGCCGTCGTACCGCTGGCCACGATCCTTCCGTGATTGATGATCGCGATCCGATCGCACACAGCCTCCGCCACCGACAACGTATGCGTCGTCAGAAACACCGTCTTCTTCTCCTCGGCCAGCCGGCGAAACAGCAGCTTGACCTGCTTCTGCGCCAGCGCGTCCAGTCCCACCATCGGTTCGTCGATGATCAGCAACTCCGGATCGTGGACGAGTGCCGAGGCGATCACCAGCTTCTGCTTCATCCCGTGCGAAAGATTCTCGATGCGCGCGTCCGCCCAATCGGCGATTCCGAAATACGCGAGCAGATCGAGTCCGCGCGCTTCGCAATCGGGCCATTCGCGTCCGTAGAGATTCGTCACGAACTGTAGTAGCTCGCGGCCGGTCAATTTCTCGTAGAGATACGGCCGGTCGGGGATGTAGCCGGTCGTTGCTTTGACGCGCACGCCCTCGGTCGTCACGTCGAGCCCATTGATGCGCACCGTGCCCGAGGTCGGCAGCGAAAGTCCGGCCAGGATGCGGATCGTGGTCGTCTTTCCGGCGCCGTTCGGGCCAAGGAAACCGAAGATCTCGCCGCGGGCAACATCGAGCGAGATATCCTTCACCGCGGTGAAGTCACCGTAGCGCTTGGTCAAATTGCGGATCTCGATCATAGGCAGAAGACTCCGCCAGACTGTACATTGTCTCCTGCACTGCTGACGGAGCCTTGGGCAACCAACGCAGCCGGCCGTGCCGGCAAAACCTTCGACCGCGGAAACCGTAACCACGAATGGCTGAACGTGAGCAGCTCGACGACCGCACCCTGGTGGCGCGCATCCTCGAGGGCGACCGAGACCGGTTCACAGAGCTGGTGAAGCGCTATGAAAAGCGCATCATCAACTATGTGTATCGGATCACGCATCGCTATGAAGACGCTCACGATCTTGCCCAGGAAATCTTCGTGAAGGTTTACGTCGCCCTCGATCGTTACGACCCGAAATACCAGTTCTCGACGTGGCTCTTCCGCATCGCCCAGAACAGCGCCATCGATGCTCTTCGCAAGAAGACAGTGAACGAGGTCTCTATCTCGCCGAAGCCGGGCGAGGACGATACGAAAGAGCGCGAGTTCGCTGACACCGGCGTGTCGCCGTACCGCGCGTTGAACAACAAGCAGCTCGCCGACGCCATCGACTCGGCGGTGAAGAACCTGCCGTCCGATTATCGTGAGCTGATTCAACTCCGCCACTTCGCGGAGCTATCCTACGAAGAGATCGCTTCGATGAAGAAGCTGCCCCTCGGCACTGTGAAGAACAAACTCTTTCGGGCCCGCAACCTGCTGAAGGTCGAGCTCGAAGGATTCGTGGAACCCCTATGACTAAAGACGACTGCCAGCGATACCTCGAAGATCCCGAGGCGAATGCCGCGCATTTGCGGACGTGCGCGAAGTGCAACGCCGAGGCGATCGCGTTGGCGGAGAAGGCGGACGTTGCGCCGCCGTCGATCGATCTCGATGCGTTGCCGCTGGCGCCGTGGGAAGGTTCGTCGTATCGGGCGTGGCCGCTGGTTCTCGGCACCGCGGCCGTGGTCGCGATCGTCGCGCTTGCGCTGTTGGATGCAGCTGGGATGTCACCGCTTCACGTCGTCGAGGGATCATTGACGTCGATGGAAGCGATGCGCGCGCTGTTGAATCGCGCGGCGGCGTCCTTGCGTTCGGCGTCGCTCGGCGCGCAGGTCGCGTTCGGTGTGGCGTTCGTCATCGTGAATGGATTGCTGATCGCTCTGCTGCGCCGCGCGCCGAGGGGGATCGATGCGTAGGACGCTGCGGCTGTTTCTGCCGCTGACCGTCGTCGCCGCGTCGCTCGTCACCGCGATGATGGCCGCGCCGTTCGGATCCGACATCCATACGCCGCTGTCCTTCGCCGACGCGACCACGATGTTGCAGAAGACCGCGGTCACCGTCGCGCTGCTGGCCGTGTGGATGTTCGCAGCGGTCGCGCTGACGTTGCTTAGCGGCCGCGAGATCCGCTACTCCTCGGTCGAGATGCGCGCCAGCGCCCTGCATTGTTTCGCCCTTGGCCTGGTAGCCGTGACCAGCTTCGTACTGACGGCGATCGTCTTCAGCTACCTGATTCCGTACCACGTTGGCGTGCCGCTCCTCTTCGCCTTGGGTGTGTTTGCGATTTTGACCAAGATCTACGGCATGGTCGCCGTTTTCCACGCGGTCGGCACACTGATCGCCGGCTCACGCACGCGCGACCAACTGGCCGGCCGCAAGTGGCTGCGCGGCGATCTGGCCATGGTCGTCATCGGCGTGGTCATCCTCGGCGCGATCCGTCTGATCCCGGTCGTCGGCCTGATCGTCTGGTCGCTAACCTCGGTCTTCGGTATCGGCACCGCGCTGGCAACGAAGTTTGGGCGCCGCGAGCCGTGGTTCCTGGCCTATCGCGCGGTCGAAACCTGATTTCAACCACAAAGACACAAAGATCACAAAGACTCTTTGTGTCCTTTGTGTCTTTGTGGTGAAAAAGCCTTTGACATGAAAGCATCCGTCTTCATCGCCACAAGCCTCGACGGATTCATCGCCCGCGAGGACGGCGCGATCGACTGGCTCCCCGCCAATCCCGAACCGCACGGCTACGACGAGTTCATCGCCTCGGTCGACGCCATCGTCATCGGCCGCAAGACCTTCGAAACGGTCCTCTCCTTCGGCGGATGGGCCTATGGCAAGACGCCGGTGGTCGTGCTGAGTACGAAAGAACTGAAAGCGCCCGAAGGCGCGAACTGCGAGTTCATGTCCGGCGATCCGCGCGAGATCGCGGCGCGTCTGGATGAACGCGGCTTCCACCACGTCTACCTCGACGGCGGCGTGACGATCCAACGCTTCCTAGAAGCGGGCCTGATCCAGCGCCTGATCATCACGCGTATCCCGATCCTCCTCGGCAGCGGCATCCCGCTCTTCGGGCCGTTGTCGCGCGACGTCCGCCTCACGCATGTCGCCACGCGGACGTTCGCCGAGGGCTTGGTGCAGAGCGAGTACACGATCGAGAGTTAGACTCCTGACGAAAATCGAAATAGGGAGGCGCTCATGCGCAAAGCTCTGGCCGTCTTTTTTCTGATCACCGTTTCTGCATGCAACGTGTTCGCGTGGGGGAGGGATGGACACCGCATCGTCTGCCGGATCGCGTTCCAATCGCTGTCGAGCGAGGATCAGCGGGAGGTCGAGCGGCTCACGAAGGCGTACAAAACGCCGCCGGACAACGATCTCAAGATCGAGGGATACCCCGACGCCTGCATCTTTCCCGACGTCGCGCGTTCCAAAGCGGTCGATGCCAGAAAGAAAGGCGACACGGCCAGTCCCTGGCTTCACTTCGAGCCGTTCAACGCCTGGCACTTCCTCAATGTCGATCGTTCTGTGAAACACATTCCGGCAAGCGCCTGTCACAACAACTGCGTAGTTTTCGCAATCGAGAAGCATTCGCATGATCTGCAGACGGCCACCAACGATCAGGATCGTGCCGAGGCGCTCATCTTCCTCGGGCATTGGGTTGGCGACATCCATCAGCCGCTGCACATCAGCTACGAGAAGGATCAGGGAGGAAACCTGATCCAACCGGTAACCGGCGGCTTCTATCCGATCCCGCAAATCCCCGACAAACCCGACGCAACGCTGAACCTGCACTCGGTCTGGGACAGCGGGATCATTCGCCAGGATCTTCCGGGCCCCGACGTGCTCGTCTTCGCCGATATGCTCCAGGCAACGATCACCACCGCTCAGCGAAAGGCGTGGCTGAGCTCGAAGCCGCTTCAATGGGCGCAGGAGTCGTACGACATCACGACGAGTCCGGACGTCAAATACTGCAAGAGGGCCAGTTGCGATGCAGGCTGCGAGGCCTTGGCAACTCCCGGCCGCGTGTTGACGGAGGCCTACCAGGACGAATTCGCCGACGACGTCGAGTTGCGTTTGGAGCAGGCGGGTACGCGTCTGGCGTCGTTGATCCACGCCGCGCTGCATCCCTAGGCGGCTTGGTGGAGAGCGAGCACGCGATATGACCGCGCGGGAAGTGGCCGAGTCTTATGACGGCAAGATCGTCGTCAGGCGAATGAAGGCGACGGGGACAGATTTCATCGTCCTGTTCCTCGCCATCGGGATTTTGGGAGCGGTCCTCAAACCCAAGGACACGCCGGCGATGCTCGCGGTGTGCGCGTTGGTTTCACTCAGCTACTACTTCGTCATGGAAGCCGTTTTTGCACGCACAGTTGGAAAGTTCCTGCACGGCCTGGTGGTGATCAACGACGAAGGCGGCAAGCCGTCGCTGGCGGCGGTCTTCCTGCGCACGATCACCCGTCTCGTCGAGGTCAATCCGATTCTTTTCGGAGGACTGCCCGCTGGATTGATCGCGAACTTTTCGAAGTCGCACCAACGTCTGGGCGACCTCCTCGCCGGCACATTCGTCATTCTGCCCGCCGACGTGCCGCGAATCACGCATTCGCCGTTTCTGGGCGAGGTGAAGCCCGAACAGCTGTCGAATGGGATGTAAATGCGAATCGCGGCCGGCTTCAAAGCGCATTCCGGCTGGGCCGCGCTGGTCGTGATCGGTTCGTCGCGTGATGGAGTTGTCGTCGTCGATCGTCGCCGTATCGAACTTGTGGATGAGACTTGGGCGAAACAGCCCTATCACGCCGCGGAAGACTTGCCCGCTGCAGAAGCGCGGAGCCTTGTACAACGCGGCATCGATTCCGCGCATCGCATCGCGAAGCGCGAAATGCGCGCGTTTGTGAAGCGATCAGCCGGTCACGAGATCGCCGGCTGCGCGGTCCTCGTCGGAACGCCGATGCCCGATTGGACGATCGAACAGATCCTCTCCGTCCACATCCGTATGCACAAAGCCGAGGGCGTGCTCTTTCCAGCAGCGCTGATTGCTGCGGCGGAAGCGTGCGACCTGAAAGTCGTCGCCGTCCCGGAGAAGGGGCTGACGTTGGATGACGCGGTGGTAACCCTCGGCAAGTCCGCCGGTCCGCCGTGGGGAAAGGATCAGAAGACGGCGGCGATGGCGGCGATGATCGTGGGGGAAATCACTTGATCGTGTAACAGAGCAGAACCGCCCATCCCACGGCCGCTGTTGAAAGCGCATACACGCACAACCTCGCGTAGAAGTTGATGAACTCGCCCGAAAAGCCCGAACTGATATTGATGTTCAGCCCCGAGGCCTCGGCGCGGCCGGTCATGACGCCACAGATCAAGTCTGCTCGTTTCCCCTGTAACGAAATAAAGGAACCGATCTTCAGCCCAGCCGGAACGCCGAGGGCGTCGAGAACGACGATCGCGCTGGTCAGCATGATCATGTACGGCCGGTCCGGCTCTACCTTATCGGCCACGAGCACGCCCAGAAGGAGGCCCTGGGCTCCCAGGGCCCACATAAAAAAATGGAGATACGTATTCCACGCTGCCAGTGCGCCTTCACGGAGCCGCGTCAGTTCTGCCTGCATGATTGCAAACGCTGCTTCATCCGAACCGCTCATGTTGATGACCTCTGATGAAGGAGGGTCAGCCGGCGCGATTCTCCTACCCGGTGTGTTTGCGCGATGATTGGCTGAACGGAGGGACACCATGACCGCACCCGACGTCGACGTCGAGCAGCACCACGCCAGCCTGGCCGTCCGCGATATCCCGGCCGCCGTCGATTTCTACACGAAGAAGCTCGGGTTCTGGTGCCCGTTCACCTGGGGCGAGCCGCCGACTTTCGCCGGCGTGAACCTAGGCGAGGTCCAGATTTTTCTGCGCGAAGGGACGCCCGATCCGAACGGCTCCGTGGTCTTCTTCGTCATCGGCGATGCCGACGCGCTCTACGAGTTCCACCGCGCCAACGGCGTCGAGATCTTCGAAGAGCCGTCCGACAAGCCGTGGGGCTTTCACGACTACACCGTCCGCGACCTCGAAGGGCACTACCTCGTCTTCGGACAACGCCTACAACAGACCGAGCCGCCTCTGAAGATCGAGCGCGTCGACGTTCCTGTCCGTCTCGAAAAACGGCTGGCCGCACTGCTCAACGATCTGGCCGCACACAAGCGCATGTCGTTGACCAGCTGTCTCGAAGAAATCCTCCTCCACACCAACGACGGCGCCGGACCGCACACGAAATCCGACCTCAACTACATCCAGAAACTCAAAGCAAAGCACGGCGTCGACTACGACAGCCACGCCAGTTACCGGTTCGTGGAGGAGTAGTTGTCACGTCCGAGGACGGCCAAAAACAAAACGTAGCCATCGGAGTCCTTGAGTTGGAAACCGCGCAAACCGTCATGAGTATCTTTGAGTGGTTCCGAAAACTCGACGCCGCGCGACGCAAACTCCTCCGCGAGCGCATCAGGATCCGCGACGGAGAGATACGCATCCCAGCGAGCCCCGGGCTCCCGCTTGTAGTTCGGGAGTGGATCGACGCCGACGTCCTTGAGCATGATCATCGCGCCGCCCCGGCACACAATGCCGAAAAAGGGATCGTCATCCGGCCCTTGGAAGGTGATCTCAAATCCAAGTTTGTCGCGATAGAACGAAAGCGCCGACACGACGTCCCGCACGATGAAGAACGGTGAAATACCGGAAATCTCGGGTCGTGTCATATGGCCGCCCGGCCGCCAAACGAGATGATGTTGCCGTCGGGATCCTCGATGTAGAAGTCCTTGGTGCCCCAGGCAGTCGGCTCAAGCGGCTTCACGATCGTCGCGCCGTTCGCAACACACTGCGCATAGAACGCCTCGATGCCGTCAACGCCCGCCGCGGCGTCGAGATGCTCATTGGCGCGCCGGTGCTCCCGCTCCGCTGCATTCCTGGGCGCCTCCTTCAGGTGAAGTTCGTGCCCATCCAGATAGCCGATCGCATAGAAGCCATCCCACGTCTCGCCGAAGGTGAAGCCGATCTTCCGGTAATACGCGAGCGACCGATCGAGATCCTCGACGAGGAACTGCGGAGCGAACGATGTGACTCGCGGCGTGATCGCAATCGACGTCATCGAAGTCTCCTTTCAGCAAGTGCGGGACCTGGATGGACGCGAATTGTAGCGCTCGCGGCGAGTTCCTAGTGCACCGCGCGCCGGCGCGGCGGAGCGGACGGCAGCTTTTCCGGAGCGAGAAGCTGTGCGGCCGCGAATGCGTCGACGATTCCCCATCCGTAATCGTCATCGCGTCCTTTCGCGCCGGCATCGCGCGCGGACATGGCCAGCACGTTGCGGATCGTGGCCGGCCTCGCCTCGGGTGCGAGGCTCCGCAGCAGCGCGGCCACGCCGGCAACATGCGGTGCGGCGTGCGACGTCCCGTAGCCGAACTTGTAGTCTCCGAAGGCCTCCACGATGCGAACGGTGGTTCCCGCGGTGAGGCGCTCCGCATCGTCGCTTCCGATCGAAATCGTCGGCGGAGCGACTCCGGCCGGATTGACGTTCGAGTAGTAGTAGCGCGCCTCGCTGTTGACGACGACGATCGCCGCCGCCCCAGCGTGGATGACGTTGCCGAACGCCTGACCGAACGGAATCGCCGCATCCATTCGCAACAACGCGACGTTGCCGGAGGCCATCGGCGGAATCTGGTCGATCCGGCCGATGCCGCAGTCGATCAGGGTGCCTGTCACGTCGCCCGTTCGCGTGCCGGTGAACGCCGTCGCGCTGATCGTGACCGCATCACTCGTGAGGTTCGCGACCGGACCGCCTCCGTGCACCGCCAGCGAATAGATGTCGACGCCCGGAGCCGCCAGATCGAGCTCCGGCCCGTGATTCGAGAACGACGCCACGGCCAGATGCGCGTCGACTGCTCCAACGGCGATGGTCGTATCGAAGACCGCCGGGTAATCGACACGCGAGGAGGCATTGCCAGCCGCAGCAACGACGATGATCCCCGCCGCCTCCGCCCGGTCGAGTGCGTGCCGGGCATTGTCGAACTGCGTTTTCAACGCAAACGACATGTTCAGCACATCGAGGTGATGCGCGATCGCCCAGTCGATGGCACGCACCAGGTCGGACGTCTCGAAAGAATCCTCCTTCCCGAAGATCTTCAGCGCATAAATCTCCGCCTCAGGTGCCACCTGCAGCACCACGCCCGCCACGAATGTGCCGTGCGCCTCCGCCGTCTCTTCCTCCGGAACCGCGTCGTTGTGAACGAAGTCGTACCCGCCGCGATACGCCCCTCGCAAAGCGGGATGATGGAAGTCGATACCAGTGTCGATGATGCCGACCTTGACGCCACTCCCTTTCGTCACCGCCCAAAGCGCCGCCGCATCGACGACGGAAACCCCATACCGCGGCTCCGCCGCCAGAAGCCGCCCGGCCATCAGAAGAGTCAGGAGAACGGTGAAGGCTCGCATGCCCCGTTAGAGGGGGGGTGAGTGGGTAAATCCTTCGACGCGAATGGGATCGTCTGTAGAGCTTGCGACAATCGCGCGATCTCAGTTCGGAGCGGGTGGTTCCACGCCAGCGCCGGATGGCTGCTCTCCATGGTCTCGAAAGTACCAGGCCGTACCGAATAACACGACGGCGAGAAATGCGACGTTCACGAACGGGAGGAGCATTCGATCGGACGAAATGACTCTCGGCAAGAACGGTCGAATCACTAGATTTAAGACGAGCGTCGCGGGTATGGCTCCAATCATGAGGGTCACCCCAAAATTGCGAGCCCGGCTGCCAGTAAGCGTAAACGAATGGGTAATGCGGACCCGTTTCGCGACAACGGCAAAGAGACCGACCAAAATGAGTAGGATCATCGAACGCTGTCTCCGGCCGACTAACGGATCCAAGCTCGCCAGGTTGGAAATAGTAGCTCACTCACGACGCAGCAGTTTTGCGGCTCTCCAAGTCCGGTCCAGAGCTCCGACGCCATCAAAACTGAACCTCAGAATCCGCGTAGAACATATGACCACTGCGATACCAAATTCCTTCGGTTAACACTGGCCGAATCTGTCTCTGAACCGTCTGGTCGAGAGTCTCGGGATCAACGACGCGATACTCCGAATCTCGCCAGTCGATCGCTCCGTCAGGAATCGCCTTAGTAAGGAGTTCCCGGACACAATTTGGTTCGGCACGTAGGCCGAGGACCTGGTAATAACCTTGTACTGGTGCACCGGTCGGATCATCTATGTCCGGGATTGGATTAGCCAGCCTCACGTGCACAGTCGCCCAATAGTCTCGGACTCCCGCCGGCGCACGCGGAAACTGCAGGAAAGTGCGTTTGGTCATATACGATGCTCAGTATTGACGACCCAAGCTCGGCGCTTGGAACCAGACACGCAAATCGCATGATCAAGCTGCCCAACACAGATGAGCGCCTTCGGCCCGCTCGATGCTCGTGCAGAATAGGGTACCAGCGCGGCGGGCCGAAGTCCGCGCCAGCTTGGTGTTAGGCGTTCCGACCGTAGCTCTCGTCGTAGATCGCTTCAATTTCGCTCGCATCGAAATCCGACAGCAGGCGACCGAGGTGACGAAGCCCTTTTGCAACTGCAACCACGGCAAGCGCGGATCGCGCGGTGACCTCGTCCACTTCGCTGCGCAGAGCGAATAGCGCAAACTCAAGCAGTTGCTGCCACGCGCGGTCATAGCTGAGCGCGAGCCATTCCGGCACCGGCGGATTTTGAGGCTCGTGCCTTGCAAAATCGATGGTCAAAAGCAGACCGAACACATTCCAGTCTCGCAAGCCTCGTGTCGTCGCAATGCGTACGAGGTGCGGGACGGAGGCATATGAGGCAAGACCGACATCTCCCTGATGATGCAACTCCTCCCAGAGCTCTTCCCAGATCGGAGTCGGCGCTTCACCGCGTTCGAGTTTCTTGAGAGCGATCGATGCGTCGTATGCCGTCCGATGCCCTCCGTCCAGCGTGGACCATTTTTCGTCGTCGAGTGAAAGCATGACTGTGAGTTCGGTCGTCTAACTCTATTAGACCGCAGTTGTGGTCTATCCAATCGTGGATGTGTGACAGCGTGACGCATAACACGTCCGCGCGCTTAGCGAACCGTGCCGCTTATGCGAGCGGCGTGTACAGCATAATGGTGAGGTGGCAGTAGCCGGCTTCAAGATTTAGTTAGGCGGTGCCGCTAACGGCCATTCAGCAAGTCCATGAGGATCGCCGTCTCCGCGCGGATCGCGGCCTTGATTGTGGGCTCGCGCACAGGCGCCCACAACGGCGAGTGCACTCCCGGAACGGGCACGCCGGATTTGCGCGACTCTTCCAGTTTGGCCGCGTCGACCGCGCCGACATGCAGCAACACGGCGCGCACGCCTGCCAGGCCGAATTGCGAGAAGTCTTCTCCGCCCATCTGTGCAGGCATCTCGACCACCTGGCCGGCGCCCAGCGCGGCGCGCGCGGCGGCGGCCATGCGCTGGGTGAGCTCGGGGTCGTTGTAGACGGCATCGGTGTTGGACTTGGTTTCGATCAGCGGTTCCTTCGGTGCGTTGGCGGCGAGGGCTTCGCCTTTCGCCTGGCGCTCGATTGCGGCAAGCAGGCGCTTGTGGACCGAGGGGTCGAGCGAGCGCACGGTGATCTGAAGCTTTACCTGGTCCGGGATGATGTTGGAGGCGCTGCCGCCGTGGATGCTACCGACCGTGATCACGGCGGGATCCATTGGATTGGTTTCGCGCGACACGATGGTCTGCAGGCTGAGCACGATGCGTGCGGCGATCACCACCGGATCGATCGCGCTCTGCGGAAACGCGCCATGGCCGCCCTTGCCGTAGATCGTCATGTCGAGACCGGTCGAGTTGGCGCGGAAGTAACCGGAGTGGAATCCGATCACGCCGGCCGGCAAGGTGTGTTCGTCGTGCACGCCCAGCGCGTAGTCGGGTTTCGGGAAGCGCGTAAACAGACCATCGCGCAGCATCGCCGTCGCGCCCGCAACGATTTCCTCAGCCGGCTGCCCGACCAGCATCAGCGTGCCGTGCCAGTGCTCGCGGTTCCTTGCCATGAGTTCTGCTGTGCCGGCCCACGCCGCCATGTGCAGATCGTGGCCGCACATGTGCGCCACCGGCACGATTTCGCCGGCATCGTTCTTCGTCTTGACCGTGCTCGCGAACGGCAGGCCGGTTTTCTCCTCGATCGGCAGCGCATCGAGCTCGGTGCGCAGCATGACGACCGGACCGGCGCCATTTTTCATGATCGCGACGATGCCGGTGCCGCCGACGCCGGTCGTGACCTCATATCCCAACGCCTTGACGCGCGCCGCGAGCGTCGCCGCGGTGCGCTGCTCGTGAAAGGCCAGTTCCGGATTGCGGTGCAGATCGATGTAGAGCGTTTCGATATCGGGGTAGATCGCATCGACTTGCGCCGCGCCGCCGCCATTGCCTGCACGGGACGTTTGTGCTGAGACGATGGAGGGGAACAGTAGTGCCGCGATCAACAAGCTCAACTTGATGGGTTTCATGATTTTCTCCGGGCCGGCCGGTCAGAAGATCGGTTTGAGGACCATACGGCCGTACGCGATGAACGCCATGAGGAGGCCCAGCACTGCACTCATGATGATGGGCGTGGTCTCGCGGTACTTGACGTGCACCCCGATGAACACGAGGCTCTCGATCGCCAGGACCGTGGCCGCCGCCACCGTGAGCGGCGGATGCCAGTGGAAGGCATCCGGGACGATCAGCCCTGCCGCGCAGACGAGTTCGACGATGCCGAGGGCCATCCAGGCTTGCCGAGGCAGCGCAGCGAAGGACGCGACCCCCTCGCTGACTTTGTCGAGCATGAAGACCTTCATGATGCCCGACGCTCCGTACAGGAGCGCAGCGAGGACCTGCAAAACCCACAACAGGATGTTCATCGTGTGCCTCTCTCTTCGATCGCTGGGGATGATACGCGGGCGCGGCGGCGCAAGCGCTTGTCCGCTCTAGTGCACGAATCCCCTGCGGTGCTTCGCCTCAGCATCGTCGATGTAGGCGCGGTAGCCCGCAGGATCGATGAACGGCTCTACCGGGTCCTTCGCGGTGCGGCTCGCGGCGAACTTCCGGTACCTGCCCCACTCTCTTGCGTGGCAGGTCACCCAGATGTCCGCGGGGAGGCTGCGCAGCACGCCGAAGCTGCGCTTGAGGTCGGCCCCTTGCGCCGGATACCGTGTCGTAGCGATCGGCACCAGATCGCAAGCGCTCACGACGTTGAGCACGCGGTCCCCGTCACGAACCTGGAACGACCATGAGGTGCAGCCGCGTGTGTGCCCGCCGGTGACGTGCGCGGTGAGTGCGAGTGGTCCGAGGCGGATCGTGTCTCCGTCTTTGAACACGTGGTCGACCCGAACGGGCGGGTAGCCGAGGATCCCGATCCGGACGAGAGCCCGCAACGGCAGGACGATGTCCGGGTCGTCGCCCCCGGAAGCGAGGCTGTAGGCGCTCGCCTCGCTCGCCCACAGCTCGGCACCGGACGCCTTCTGAAGCACCCCCAGCCCGCCGCCGTGGTCGGGGTGCGGCTCCGAGTTCAGGAGCACTTTGACGTCCCTGATGTTGAAGCCGAGCTTGGCGATGCTGCCCATGATCATCGGCGCGGTGGTGGGATAGCCGCCGTCGATCACGATGTGGCCTGCCGGACCGGTGATGAGGAAGGCGGAGACGTCGTTCGCGCCGACGTAGTACAGATTGCCCGCGATGCGGAACGGTTCGACGGGCGCCTGCCCACCGCGCTTCGTCGCGTTCAGCCGCCTGCCGATGATTACCAGCGCAAGAACGCTCGCCAGCGCGAGCAGGACTATCAGCCGGTATCGCTTCGTAAAATGGCGCAACAGTCGCTCTCCCCGTGCGAGATCACTCGATCGGACTGCTTGTGGTTCAAAGCCTAGCGGCTTCCGCCCACGCCCAGAGCGTAAAACCAATAGTAACAAGCGGCGGGGCGAAGTCCGCTGCAGCGCCGATTAAGTGCCGGCGCGTACTACGCCTCGACCTCGACGCTGAGACGTGAGCGAGCGTCATCGAATGAGAGCAGTACACGCCGGAGTGCAAATGATTCTCGTTTCCTTTCGATGTTGTCTTGGAACTCGAGCGTGAGGTACCACTGATTGCACTCGATAACCGACGCGTCGTAGCGATTGTGGATGCGAGGCCCACCCATATTTGGCGGACGCACGATCATGTATGACACGGTCTTCCCGAGCCACTTCTGCAACTCCTCCACGATCGACTGGCGACGTGCAATCAACCGCTCAAACTGCTGAGCGGATGCTTGTACCGTCTTTGACCCATCACGCACAAAGGCGGGACCACCGAAGTGTGGTCGTTCGGAGCTGCCGGGGACGATGACGGCAATAAGTGGAGCTCCCTCTGCCTCGATAATTCTCTGGAAGTAGTTCAGCGGCGGATATACGTCCGCGAGTTTCTCCGAGATCTTCCGCTGCAATAGATCGAGGTCGATTCCCGTCTTTACGGTTCCGTCGTTCTTCACGGGGATGAAGAGAACTCCCGGCACGCTATTCGGCAACGTATTCGCGAACGCCACAGCTGTCTTGACACAGTCTTTGAGGTCGCCGTCGACCTTTCGCTCGACGAATGGGTCTTCGACGTTGCGGAGGCGTGCGAGTAGTTCTCGTTCGGACAGCTGGTTCGTGTTCACGGCACCTACGTTTGAGCTGAGCGGCTTTCGCCCGCGCGAAGCTCAAGCAAATAGCCTATCAGATGATGAGCGAAAGTCCGGTCCAGCGTTAGACGGCAGTTCTTACGACCTAGCCTGCCCCGGAATGTTGCCTATTGGCGGAACGTCCGTGTTTGCTTTGGAATGGACCAGCCGCCCCGTGGAAAGCCGAACCCGAAAGCAAGTGTCGGCATGTGGTAGCAGGATGCTCGGAACCTGTGCGAAAGGTAGCCATGTTTCCCAACTCTCGTCGGGTTTGAGCCGACGTGGAAGTGGCCGGTCGCCGTTCAGTACAGGAACGTTGGGTACAGTTTCGAGCCATACGTGGGTGATTTCAACATCGCGATTGCTAGAAAGGTTTGTGACGTTAACGAAAAAGCAGGGCTTGTCCAAGCTGACGTGCCACGCGGAATGGACAAGTACCCGGACTCTACGCACGCGACTAAAGGCGGCCAAGAGTACGTCCAGAGCTTTATAGAGTAGCGTGAGCATCGGTTGTAACCCTAGGATCCGAGCCGCGCCTCTGCGCAGCTGTCAGTCGTCTAACGGGTTCAGCGCTTGCCGGCGGCGCCAACCGCATGCGAAAGAGTAGCGCACTCGCGACCCGCGCAGCGTGGTTGGCGTCCGATGCAGCGGCTGAGTTAGACCGTGGGGCACGATTCACACTTCTCCTCGTTGTATCACTCCAAGGTGACTTTGATCCGCTTGAAATCGAGACTCTTCCGCTCCGAGAGGAGGACGACAGATCTGTCAACGAGCTCTTGATCCGTGATCTTCGAGTTCGCGAAGCTCTTCGCGTCTGACTTCGATACGACGATTGCGGTGATCTCCGCCTCAAGGTTCAGTGGCCTGTCGTCTTCGGAGAAATCCCTCGTACCGTAGATGATGAACGGAGCGACGTACTCGATGTCCGTGCCGGCGAGAGCTTCCTCGAGATCTTTAAGCTCCGGGAGAACCATGTCAGCGAGCACCTTCGCGGCACGTTGCTTCCCCGTCATTCGAAGCGTGTTGTACGTCGTATCAGAGCCGACTGGAACGATGATGCATTTCTTCCCGTTGTGCGAAACGAGCTCGATGGGGATGTCGTCGCCCAACGGGAAGTAATAGCCAAGCGACTTGCCAAGTGTTCCAAGAGCCGCGAGAACTGTGACGAAGGGCAGCTCGTATTTCTTTACGTACGCACGCTTACTTTCAGGCACTCGGCCGGCCATGATGTCGTCAACGATCGCAGTCCCGAGCCGTGGCGGATGTTCTTTGTTTTGGTAAGCGATGGCTAACGACCAGCTAATCTTTTGAAAGACATAGATCTCTTTCGCATCATCGAAGTCGCGCAACCGCTGGGCAGATTCCTTCGCGGCAGCCTTGTCTTTGGGCGCGGCGCTCTTCGCCTTGCTTGTCGTCTTCGCTTTCGACGGCGACTGAACAGCGGCTTGAGTGACGCCTGTGAGTGACGTCACGGCGATCAACGCAAACACATATCCGCGCATTGGTGGTCTCCTTGAGAAACGCCGTACGAGACTTCTGGCGGCAACGGTCTAACTCTTGATAGGCGGCAGTTGAGGTTCTTAGAATCGTGGATATGCGACAGTCTGTGACGCATAACGCAGCCTCTCGAACTGATCCTCTTGTACGACCAATCATGCACAGGATAAATGATCACGCCTCTATCGTGAGGTTGAGGTATCTACTCGGCCTTCATCGCACTCGCGAGATCGATGCGACGCGCTAAACGGGACGGGACTAACCCAGCCAACAATGACGCAACAAACGTCACCGCCAGCGACGCCGCAATCAAACGTACCGGCGTATGGAAAGCGATCGTCCAGCCGAAGGATTGTTTGTTGATTACGTAGATGAGGATCCAGGAGAGGACGTAGCCCATGGCTAGACCGGCAACTGTCGATGTCAGGCCGAGGACCGAGGATTCGAGGACGAGCATGCGGCGGACTTCGGCGATGGACATTCCGAGGACGCGGAGGAGGGCCAGGTCGCGTTTGCGCTCGAGGATCAGGGCGGCCAGGGTGTTGATCACACCGAGGACGGCTACGACGATGGCCACGGCGAGGAGGGCGTAGGTGATGAGGAAGGTCTGGTCGAAGATCTTCATCACTTCGCCGCGGATCTCGCCGTTGGTGACGGCGAAGGCGTGGTACTTCGGGCCGAACGTCGTTTCGAGCCGGCGTCGCGCGGCGTCGCGGGCGATGCCGGGCTTGAGATAGATGATGACGGTGGTGATGCTGTCGTCGCCGTACGAGCGGATGTAGAGCGCGCGGTCCATGGCGATGACGCCGCGGTCGTTGGAGTAGTCGCGGTAGACGCCGGTGATCGGGAAGCGGCGCGGGCCTGAGGTCGTCGTGAGGGTGACGTCGTCGCCGACGTTTTTCTCATATTTGAGCGCGAAGCTTTCGGAGACGGCGACTCCGTTCTTCGCGATCGCGTTTCGCAGCGCTTCGGACAGCGAACGCGGCGCGATCATCGGCAGGTCGCCGAAATGCGCGGCGACTGCGAAGTCGCCGGCGGCGACGGTGACGACGGCATCGCCGTATGCGACGCCGCGTCCGCTGGCGCGGTCGAAGGCGGCGATGAACGGGACGTTGGCGAGATCGGCTGAGATCGCGTTCGGGAACGCTGCGGCGTCGGCGTTTGAGAGGCCTTCCGCGGGACGGAGCCAGAGGTCGGAGCTGACGGTTTGGTCGACCCAGACGCGCACAGTTTCGCGGAAGCTGCCGACCATGAGCGCGACCGCCACCATCATGCCGATGGCGAGCGAGAGGGCGGCCGAGGCGATGGAGGTGCGGCGCAGCGAGGCAGGGATCGATGCCGAGGCCAGCTCGCCGACGATGCCGAACATCGCGCGGTACGGCGTGCGCAGCAGGTTGGAGACGCCGGTGACGATCATCGGCGCGAGCGCGGAGAAGCCGGCCACGACGAAGAGGACGGCGATGTAGCCGGCGACGGCGATTCCGTTCCATGCGGGCAGGCGCGACAGAAGAGCGGCGATGATGAAGCAGATGATGGCGATGGCGATCATCGTGATCGATCGCGTTTTCTTTGCCGCCGATTTGGCTCCGGACAGCAGCAGCGTCGGGCGTACTTGCGAGGCTTCGATCGATGGCTGGATCGCGGAGAGGAGCGAGAGGATCGTTCCGACCGCCACGCCCGCGGCGATGATGCCCGGCGTCAGCACGATCGCTTCGGGCGTCGAGCTGACGTAGAGCGCGTTGATGGTGCGGCCGATCTCGCGGAGGATCAGCCAGGCCAGGCCGCGGCCGAGGGCGATGCCGGCGAGGGAGCCGATCGCGCCGAAGACGAGGCCTTCGACGAGGAACGCGCCGAAGATTTGCGTGGCCGAGGTGCCGAGCGTTTTGAGGACGCCGACGTCTTTGCGGCGGCGGAGGATCGAGATCAGCACGGTGTTGTAGACGAGGAACATGCCGACCAGCAGCGCCACGCCGGCCAGCGCGAAGAGATTGACGCGGAAGGCGCGCAGCATTTTTTCGACGCGTTCGTTGCGGCGCGCTGGGCGTTCCATGCGGGCACTCGCCGGAAGAACCCTCTTGATCGCGGCGAGCAGTGAATCGTTCGGGACGATCAGATCGATACGCGTCAGGCGTCCTTCGAAACCGAAGGTCGATTGCGCAGCGGCGATGTCGGCGATGGCGATGGCGCCGTTGAATGCAGTGGCCGGTCCGCTCGCTTCGAGGAGGCCGCGGACGACCATCGTGCGGCGGATGCCTTTGATGTTCAGCGTGAGCGCGGATCCGAGTTTCAGTCCGTGTTCTTTTGCGAACGTCGCGGGGAGGACGACGGAATCGTCGCGCAGGATGGCCAGATACGTCGCCGCCGATTTGTCGTCGCTGGTGACGACGCTGGCGTAGCGATAGTCGCGGAAGTGCAGATCGGAAAGCATGTCGACGGCGAGGAGGCGGATCGGTTGCTGCCAAGGCTCGGCCATTCCTTCGACGTCGATCACCGGCGCGAAGCGGACACCTTGTGGCCAGAAGGGTTGCAGTTTGATCAGCACGTCTTCGCTGAGTCCTGCGTCCGACACGATCATGTAGTTGGCGCGGCCGGCGACGGCGTCGACCGATTCCTGGAACGCGCGCAGCGCGCTTTGGTTCGACAGCGCAATGGCGACGACGACCGCGACTCCTACGGCGATGCCGAGGATGGTCAGCGCGGTGCGCTGGGCTTCGCGGAGGATGGGGCGGATTACCAGGGCTTTGAGGATCAAATGCAGTTCATCCCGAGCACAGCGAGGGTTTGTCATCCAGAGCCGCCGCAGCCGGGAGTCGCGAAGCGACGGAACGGCGGAGGACGGCGAAGGAACTCAAAATGCGCGGCATCAGCTGAAACTCAGCGTCTCATTCTCGCGGGTCCTGCCCATCCAAACCGCCGAAGCGATTAATCCGACGTAGTCGGATTATGTGCCGGTTGGCTCGTATGACACGTTCTGGTCGTTTGAGACGCTCTAGATAGTGGAGATTCTGTAATCTTGAGTTCCTTCGCCGTCCTTCGGCATCTCCGCCGCTCCGCGGCTACGTGCCTCCGGCGGCTCTGGATGACAAATCCAAGCGAGTGGCAACTCCGTGCGCTTCGGCAGCGTTTGCGCGGTATCACCGGAGATCCTGAGGCGCTTCGCACCTCAGGATAAACGGAGCCGCCCATCCGCCACCTCCACCACGTAATCGCCATACGCGGCAGCGCGGTCGGAATGCGTGGCCATCACGATCGTCGGACGCCGCGATTTGTGGATGCCGCGGATGAGGTCGAGGATCATCTCGCCGTTTTTTGAATCGAGATTGCCGGTCGGTTCGTCGGCGAGGATCAGCGGGGGACGATGGATCACCGCGCGCGCGATGGCCACGCGCTGCATCTCGCCTCCGGAGAGCTCGTTCGGAAAATGCGACGCGCGACTTCCGAGTCCGACTTCCTCCAGCACCTCGGCAACGCGCGATTTGATTTCGCTACGCGGCATCTTCGCGAGCGACAGCGGGAAGGCGACGTTCTCGAAGACGTTCAACGTCGGGATGAGGTTGAAGAACTGGAAGATGTAGCCGATCGACGTCCGCCGCAGCATCGTCAGATGCGATTCGTCGAGCGACGACGTATCGACGTCGTCGAGCAGCAATCGCCCCGACACCGGGCGATCGACCGCGCCGATCAAATTCAGCAGCGTTGACTTTCCGCTGCCCGAGGCGCCCATCAGCACCGCGAAATCGCCGGAGGCAATTTCCAGCGAGACGTCGTCGAGCACCTGCACCGCCGCCGATTCGTCGCTTCCCGCGTATGCGTGCGTGACGTGATCGAGGCGGATGCGCATGGCGCGCGATTGTACGCGCGGCACGAACGCTGCAATTCGAAGCGCGCCGCCTCTGATAGGCTGCGCGTCGAAGGAGAACGTCATGGAAGAAACGACCAGCGGTGCACCCGGAGCAGGCGGCGAAGGGACCGGCGATGCCGGCTCGCGCTTCGGCAAGGCCAAGGATTTCGTCAACGAAAAATATGAGGCGGCGTCCGACTTTACGCGCAGCCAGTACAACCGAGCGAAAGAGAAGATCGAAGACGTCGATTTCGGCGCGATCACCGATCAGGTTCGCAGCTATGTCCGCTCGAATCCCGGAAAGGCTCTGCTGATTTCCGTCGGCGTCGGCTTCCTGGTCGGACTGCTGCTGCGCCGCGGCGACGACGAGTAAGCCGGCACGGCCGGCGGCGCTGGTTGCCCTAGGCTCGGCCACCACGCGCGCGAAATTTTCAAGCAACGATTCAAGGGAGTAAACCAATGCCCAACACACGAGACGACGATCACGAGCGCGCCGCTGCCGGCATGGACTACGACTTTCCGATCCGCGAGAAGGCCACGCAGCTCGGCAACGCGCTGGCCGAGAGCGGACCGGAAGCACTGTTCGAAGAAATCGAGAACCTGCTGCCGGAGTCGTGGCGCGAGCACATCCGCACCTTCCCGATCGCGGCGGTGATCCTCGGCGCCGGCGTCGGCGTCTGGTTGGGGATGCGCAAAGGCGACGAGATCATCGCGGCCGGAACGGCCATGATCACGTCCGCTGCGATGCAGAACGTCACGAACGTGATGAAGAACGCGACCGGCGGCGGCGACGACTAGAAACCTCTTGCGAAGCGGACGTGCCCTCCGCACAATGACTCGCAATGGAGACGCGTCCGCTCCCGCTCGGGAACGCCGATCAGCGCAATTACCGACTGGCCTCGCTCGCCGCCGAGGTCCATCGCACGTATTTCTACAAATATCCGCCGCTGCCGGTGCGCTGGGGCCAGCAGATCACGCGCAAGAAACGCCGCTCGATCCGCCTCGGCTCGTATAACCACATCACCACCGAGATCCGCATCCATCCGTTGCTGAACGCGCCTGACGTGCCCGCGTTTTTCATCCAGTCGGTGATCTTTCACGAGTACCTGCACCACGTCCTCGGCGCGAGCCACAACCGCCGCTTCCACAAAGAAGAGCGGAAGTTTCGCTACTACCGCGAGTCGAAGGAGTGGATTCGCCGCCATCTCTGGCTGCTCCTCGGCACCAAGCGCGTCCGCCCGATCGTGATGTCGCCGCCAAAGGCGATCCAACCGCAGATGGCGCTGTTTTAGCCTGTCATCCTGAGCCGCCGGAGCGACATAGGCGAAGCCGCAGTCGCGCAGGACGGTCGAAGGACCCCCTCCCTGCTAACCCGGGAAGGACGGCGGCCAATCACGATGCGAGCATCGGGGGGTCCTTCGACCGTCCTGCGGCGCTTCGCCTTCGGCTACGACGCCTCCGGCGGCTCAGGATGACAGCTACGTCCCCATCGGGAACGTCAGGCTGTAGATGTAGCGGCCGCGCGCGACTTGCAGAACGACTGAGGAACGTTCCGCGGACTGAGTCAGCGCCGAATTGAGGTCCTTGACTGAGGCGACCTCCGTCCCGTTGACGCCGACGATGACGTCGCCGCGCGCGAGGCCGATGTTTTCGCTGCGTGAGCCGCGCGCGACTTCGTCGATGACGACGGTCCCGCTCTGGTCGATGACGCGGATGCCTGCGATCTCCCAAAGAATGCGCAGGCCGAGGTCGCGTGGAGCGTCGGAGGGGCGGACGGAGATCGATTGGGTAGCGCCGTCGCGCGAGATGGTCAGCGGAAGCGGCTGGCCGGACGGAACGGTGGCGGTGTAGGTCGAGAAGGCCTCGCGCGAATCGACCGGCTTGCCGGCGACGGCGGTGATGATGTCGCCGGCTTTCAATCCGGCGCTCTGCGCGGGCGAGCCGGGGATCACGCGCGCTACGAGCGCTCCACGCGACGCGCGCAATCCCGTTCGCCGCGCTTCCTCGGGGGTGATGGTCGCGGTCACGGCGCCGATCCAGGCGCTGTGCACCTGGCCGTAGCGAAGGATGTCCTGGATCACTTTCTTCGCGCGGTCGACCGGGATGGCGAAGCCGATGCCCTGCGCGTTGGCGTAAATCATCGTGTTGATGCCGATGACGCGGCCCTCGATGTTGAGGAGCGGGCCGCCGGAATTGCCGGGATTGATGGAGGCGTCGGTCTGGATGAAGTCGGTGAAGGTGCGGCCGGCTTCTTTCGACGGAACCGATCGTCCCAGCGCGGAGACGACGCCGGTGGTGACGGTGCCGCTGAGGCCGAAGGGATTGCCGACGGCGATGACTGTTTCGCCGATGAGGAGGTCGGACGACGTTCCGATCGGCGCGGCCAGCAGTTTTTTCGCGTCGACACGCAGGACGGCGACATCGCTGTCGGGATCGACGCCGATGAGTTTCGCGGGGACCTGCGTGCCGTCGCTGAAGTTGACGGTGATCCGCGACGCGCCTTCGACCACGTGATTGTTGGTGACGATGATCCCTTCGCTCGACCAGACGAAACCCGAGCCGAGCGATTGCGATGTGTAGCTGCGGTCGCGTCCGCCGAAGACGCCGAACGGATCGAAGAATGGGTCAACCTCGCGCCGGCGGATGGTCGACTCGGTCTGAATGTTGACCACCGCTGGTCCGACGTCGTGCGCGACGGTGACGATCGGCGTGCGGCGCGAGGCGCTGACGGTGGCCGGAATCGGCGCGCGCTCCTGCCGCGGCTGGCGGGCGTCGACAGTCTGCGATTCCGCGACCGGTTTGCACGCAAGGGTGATGAGAAAAACGATGAGCAGAAAACGGAGCTTCATGCCGGAATCATACGTGCGGAGGGGCGGTCAGGTTCGTTAGGCACTTTCGCTGCATAGCCCCGCGCCGGAGGATGCGATGACGCCGTTCGATACAGAAGCGCCCGCTGTACAAGTCAGTGGCTGGAAGCTGTATGCGGTGACGTTTGGAAGCATTCTTCTCGCCGCAACTCTTGCGGCGCTGATCTGGGTCGTCGGGCCGAGCGTCGCGCCGATTCAAATGCCGAGTTACGTCTGGTCGGCGATCGGTTTCTGCGTCCTCGGATTGCTCCTGATCCCGGCGCAAAAAATCGTCGCGCCCGAGCCGTACCGCACGGGCCGTGTTACAACGCGCGACGCCATCCTCGGCGTGCTCATCGGCAGCTTCCTCTACGCCGGCGCGATGCATTTGCTGCTGTAGCGCATCGAAAAGCGTTTCACCACAAAGGCACAAAGGACACAAAGAGAACCCCTTTGTGCTCTCTGTGTCTTTGTGGTTCAAAACGCTTCTATTTCACCTTCGCCCAAGTGTCCTTCAACGTCACCGTGCGGTTGAAGACGAGCGTGTCTTCGGACGAATCGGGATCGACGCAAAAGTAGCCGAGGCGCTCGAACTGGTAGCTGGTGAAGGGAGCGGCGCCGCGGATGGAGGGTTCGAGTTTCGCGCGCGGCACGATCTGGAGCGAGCTCGGATTCAGGTCGTCGAGAAAGTTGCCGCTCTCCTCGGGGTTCTCCGATTGGAACAGACGATCGTAGAGGCGGACTTCGCAGTCGACGGCGTGATCGGCGGCCACCCAGTGCAGCGTCGCCTTCGGTTTGCGTCCGTCGGGCGAATCGCCGCCGCGCGTGGCGGGATCGTACGTCGCGTGCAGTTCGACGATGGTGCCGGCATCGTCTTTCACCACGCTCGTGCAGGTAATGAAGTACGCCGAGCGGAGGCGCACCTCGCGGCCGGGTGAGAGGCGGAAGAACTTCGGCGGAGGGTCTTCGATGAAATCGTCGCGCTCGATGAAGATCGTTTTCGCGAACGGGACTTTGCGCGAGCCGGTCTCGAACCACTCAGTTTCGTTCTCAGGATAGTTGTCGATGACCACGCGCAGCGGATCGAGCACGCCCATCACGCGCGGCGCGGAAGTGTTGAGATCTTCGCGGATGGAAAACTCCAGCAGGCCGACGTCGATCATGTTCTCGCGCTTGGCCACGCCGACGCGCTCGCAGAAGTTGCGGATGGCCGCGGGCGTGAAGCCGCGCCGGCGGAGGCCCGTAATCGTCGGCATGCGCGGATCGTCCCAACCATTCACGTGCTTCTCTTCGACGAGCCGCAGCAGCTTGCGCTTCGACATCACCGTGTAGTTGAGGTTGAGTCGCGCGAATTCGTACTGCCGCGGGCGCGACGGCACGGAGACGTTCTCGATCAGCCAGTCGTACAGCGGGCGGTGATCTTCGTACTCCAGCGTGCAGAGCGAGTGCGTGATGTGCTCGATCGCGTCCGACAGCGGATGCGCGTAGTCGTACATCGGATAGATCGACCAGGCGTCGCCGGTGCGGTGATGTGTGGCGTGGCGGATGCGGTAGAGCACCGGATCGCGCATGTTGATGTTGGGCGAAGCCATGTCGATCTTCGCCCGCAGCACCTGCGCGCCGTCGGGGAACTCGCCGGCCTTCATGCGACGAAAGAGATCGAGGTTTTCATCGACCGAGCGACTGCGATGCGGCGATTCGATGCCCGGCTCGATCAACGTGCCGCGCATCTCGCGCATCTCGTCCGGTGACGAGCTGTCGACGTAGGCTTTGTCCGCGCGAATCAACTCCTCGGCCCATGCGTAGAGCTGGTCGAAGTAATCGGACGCATGAAAGAGATTCTCGCCCCACGAGAACCCGAGCCAGGCGATGTCGTGCTCGATCGCTTCGACGTACTCGATCTCTTCCTTCGTCGGATTCGTATCGTCGAAACGGAGATTGCACTGGCCGTTGTATTCACCGGCGACGCCGAAGTTGAGGCAGATCGACTTGGCGTGGCCGATGTGCAGATGCCCGTTCGGCTCTGGCGGGAAGCGGGTGATCACGCGCGTGGTCCTGCCGGCGGCGAGGTCCTCCTCGACGATCTCGCGGATGAAGTCGCGCGGCTTCGGTGGGGCTTCGGTGGTCATGGCGCGACCGTATACATCGATGCGCGGCGAGTCAATTCCACGTGGCACAATCCGCAGATGCGAAAACTCACGATCCTAGCCGCGCTCCTCATCGCCGCGTCCGCTCATGCGCAATCGCTCGACGACGTCGTTTCGAATGTGATCAAGGAGTACGGCGGCCAGGCGGCGTGGGCTAAGGTGACGTCGCTGCGCGAAACAGGCACGGTCGTGCCGGTGATGCGCAAAGGCGACGGCAAGCTGACGCGGACGTGGGCGGGTCCGGGCAAGCTCACTGTCGAAATCGTCTATCCGACCGAAACCGAGGTGCGCATCGTCGACGGCGATCACGGGACGCGCAACGGGAAGGATGTGACCGGTCCATCGCTCGACGCGATGAAGCTGCAGTCGGCGCGTCTCGAATTGCCGATGCTTCTCGCGACCAAACGCGCCGCACTCAAAGACCTCGGCACGAAGGACGGCATTCGTGCGATCGAGATTCCGCTGTCGGAGACGCTGACTCTGACGCTCAACATCGATCCGAAAACGTGGCACATCCTGCGCTCGACCGGCAAAGCCTCGGGACTCGAATTCGTCGTCGACTACAGCGACTTCCGGCGCGCCGGCGGGCTGCTCTTTCCGTTCGCCGAGGCAGGCATGGCGATGGGGATGCCGACGGCGAATACGAAGTTCGACGCGATCGTGATCAATGCCCCCGCAACGCCGCCTCCGCCTGCGGCGAAATGACCGTCACCCATTGCGCGTACATCGCGGCGGATGGGTGAAGGCCGTCCGGCGCGACGAGCGTTGGGTTCTTGCGCGAGACCGGCGTGATGTCCGCGTACTTCGCTCCTGCGCGTTTCGTCTCCTCGGCGGCAATCGCGTTGAAGTGATCGATTTCCGCGGCGATCTTCGCCCGGTCACGGCCTTCCGCGAACGGCGTGACGCCCCAGTCCGGAATCGAAACGACCACCACGCGCTTCGCATCGCCGCCGGCGAATCCGATCGCTCGCTGCAGCAGCGCGGCGAATTCTTTTCGATACTGCCCGGCGTCGCGGCCGCGGTATTGATTGTTGACGCCGATCAGCAGTGTCACGAGCGAATACGGGCCCTTCGGTTTCGCGGCGTCGATTGCGGATGACAGTTCATCCGTCGTCCAGCCGGTCTTGGCGATGATTTCGGGACTGGCGAGATCGACGCCTTTCGAATGCAGCGTGCGCGCGAGCTGATTCGGCCAGCGATCCGCAACGGCGACACTCTCGCCGATCGTGTAGGAATCGCCGAGGGCGAGGAAGCGTGGGGAGGGAGTCATCGTGAGCATGAGGATGGTGGCGAAAGCGGGCAGCATCGCTGAAGTCTACGCGCCAGCGAGCCGCTGGCGGTCCAGCCGCCGAGCCGGCGGCGCTACGCCGTTGCTAACCTTTCCCTCCGGGCGGCGTACTTACTTCGCACAGGAGGCACACCATGAGGCGCATTCGCTATGCAGCGCTCGCGGCCGTGCTTGGGTTGGTGTCGATTTCTGCCGCCCATGCCGCGATCGAGAGCCCGGTTCACCGCAGTTTCAACGTCCGCCCCGGCGGCACGATCATCATCGACGCCGATCTCGGCGACATCAAAGTCACGTCCGGTGCCGGCAACGTCAGCGTCGACGTGATCCGCCGCGCGAGAGTATCCAGCCAGTCGAAAGCCAACGATCTCTTCAAGGAACTGGAGCTCACCTTCACGCCGGAAGGCAACAACGTTCGCGTCCGCGCGAAGTACGACCAGCCTACTTCCTGGTTCCACTGGAACAACGATCTCGAGGTCCGCTTCGTCGTCAACGTGCCGTCGCAGTACAACGTCGACCTGAAGACCTCAGGCGGCGATATCAGCGTCTCCGATCTCAACGGCCAGGCGAAGGTCAATACCTCCGGCGGCGACGTCGCGCTCGGACACATTGCCGGCGCCGTCGATGCCCACACCTCGGGCGGCGATATTTCGATGGCCGGCTCGAACGCCAATGCGCTGCTCTCCACGTCCGGCGGCGACATCAAAGTCGATAACACTGCAGGCTCGCTGAACGTGAAGACTTCAGGCGGCTCGATCGACATCGGCCGCGCGCAGGGCGATCTGAAAGCGCATACGTCGGGCGGGTCGATCGAAATCGGCGACGCCAGCGGCATGATCGACGCCTCGACCTCGGGCGGTTCGATCAAGGCGCGCTTGTCGCGTCAGCCGCGCGGCGAATCGAGGCTTTCGACTTCCGGCGGCGGCATTACCGTCCACGTCGCATCGAACGTCGGCCTCGACATCGATGCACACACCAGCGGCGGCGATGTCGATTCCGAAGTGCCGGTCACGGTGATGGGCAAGCAGGACGATTCGTCGCTGAACGGCAAGTTGAACGGCGGCGGACCGAAACTCGTGCTCCGCAGTTCGGGCGGGGATATTCGGTTGCAGAAGTAGCGACAGACGATCGCCGGCGTAGCCGTCGTAAGAACCGTAGCCCACGGTTTCAACCGTGGGAAATCGATCGTGCGTCGATTTCGTGAGCCCGTCTTGACGGGCGAGAGAAAGCTTTCTTTCGCGCGCTCAAGCGCGCTCACATCTTCGCGGCGGCCGTGTCCCCACGAGTGAACCCGTGGGCTACGGTTCTTACGACGGCTTCGCCGCCGAAACGCGGGTTGCTGCGCTGACCTACCCTGCTGCCAAAATCGCCTTCGCGGCGGCTTTTGCGCTGGCGAAGGCGGCGTCTGAAAGGATGCCGCCTTCATCGACCCAGTCGCCGGCGACGTAGAGGCCGGTCACGTTGGTCGCGGCTCGCATGCGAGGGGCTTTGCCGTCCGGCTGCACGAGCGCGTTCGACACCGTCATCGCCGGGAGGAAGCGGCGATGGACGACGAGGTCGCGCCAGCCGGGTTGCATCTCGTCGACCAGCGCCTCCAACTCGGCTTCCGTCCCCTCGCCGTACTTCGCGGCGTGCAGCAGCGCGCCGCCTTTGGGCGTGAGTTGCGCCCATCGCGAATGGACCGAGTAGTAGAGCGGCGTGTCGATGCCGAGGGCGAAGATATTGCGCGGCTGGGGAAGTTTGGAGAGCGCGACGTCGAGACACGACGCCGTGACCGCGGTCGTCGTGGGCCAGTCGAGATCGGGTGCAAGCTCGCGGGCGGTGACGGGATCGACGGCGAGGATCACCGTCTCGGCCGGGATGCGCGTCCCTTTGTCGGGATCGGACATGTCCGGCATGGCCAGCGACATCGTGTCGTTGCGGACGTCGACTTCCAGTCCGCCGAGCTCCACTCCACGCACGGCGCTGTCGTGGTCGACGCTGACCACGCGCGAGCTGGTCACGAAATTCACGCCGGCGGCGACCGCGGCGCTGTGCAGCGAGTCGACGATCTTCTGCCACCCCTCGTCGACGTAGACGACGCCGCGAATGGCCAGCCGCAGATGCGCCAGTGCCGCGCTCGCGCTCTGCAGATCGGGACGATCGCTGTAGGTGGCGAGACGGAACATCGCCTCCATGACGGTGCGAAGCCGCTCGTCGGTGGTATTCGCGTCGATCCATTCGCGGACCGTCATCGACGCGTACGGCTTCGGATCGATGCGCCAGATCCGCAGCATCAGCATCGCCAGCTTCGCTTTTGCTTTCACGCCGAGGAGCGACGTCGTCAGCAATGACCACGGATTGCTGGGAAGTTTGTAGCGCTCGTTGCCGAGCATGGCGATGCCGCGCGGTTTGGGGACGCCGCCGCGGACGGGGATGCCGAGCTCGCGCAGCACGTTCCAGCCGTGGCCGTTGCGGTAGAACGCGTGCGGCCCGAGGTTGAAGCGATAGCCGTGGCGGAGATGGGTGACGGCGCGTCCGCCGAGGTAGCGGCGGCGCTCGAAAATCGTGACCGTGCGGCCGGCGCGCGCGAGGTAAACAGCCGCGGAGAGGCCGGCCAGACCTCCGCCGACAATGATTACGTTCTTTGACACGATTGACACGGATGCTATCTCGATTCGGGCCGCGGCTGAGACTGAAGTGTGGCACAATCTCCGGCCGTCCCAGACTTCCCAACAGAATGAAAGACGCGCCGCTCGATGTTTCGGGCTTCGCCGGGGAGAGCCGTAACTCGGCCTCTCTCAGGAGGGGAGCGTTCTGCGCAAACTGCTGCTGTGCTGCTGGTTGCTGACGTCTGCCGCGGGACTGGCCGCGTCGGATGATGATTTTTATCAGCGTCTCTATCAGCGCGGGATGACGCATTTCGCGGCTGCTGACTATGCCGCAGCATTCACGGAGCTGCGCAGTGCGGCATTCGGATTCGTCGAAAGGGTCGAGCAGTTCGAAATTGCGCAGAGCTACGCCTGCCTCGCCGCGCACCGTCTCGGCCACGACAGCGATGCTCGTGACTCGCTGATGCGGATCGTGACGGCGGAGAAAGTGCAGCCGCACTATCGGTCGATCAAGCTTCCTGACGATGTACGCACCGAGGTCAATGCCGTCGCCGCGAAACTCTTGACGAACGACGAGGCGGCGCTCCTCGGCGTTACGTCTGCGGCAAAGCCGGAGACCGTGCCGACGCCCACGAAGCAGCCGAATGTCGCGTTGACGGCGCCGCGCGACGGAGGGCCGGACGCGTCGCAGCCGGACCCAAAGCCGCAGCCGAAGAAGCCGGTCCCGCAACCGACACCACCTCCGCAACCGAAGCCGGCGACGCCTGGGAACGCGGGCGTCCCGCCCGCTGGTGATGACACGCGTCTCGCGACGCAATCCGCGAGCAAGATGCCCGCGCTCCCAGCAACGGCGGCGCAGCCCGCTGTGCCCGATCCTCAACCGAAACCGCCGACTCCGCAGCCACCGACTCGCAGCGCCGATCCCAGCCTCGCCGATGCGCAGCGCGCGATCGACAGCGGCGACATCGACCGCGCTCGTTCGATTTACAACGAGTTATCCACTGCTCCTTCGATTTCGCACACCGTCGCTCTCAGTGTCGCCGAGGGGCTGTATCGGGTACGCGACTACGCCGGCGCGGCGAAAGCGTTCGCGCGAGCGGGCGCGATCGGCCGCGGCGAAGAGGGATATCACTACTACTACGCCGTCGCGCTGTACGAGACAGGCAGCTATGGCAACGCCAAACGGGAGCTCGCCGCGGCGCTGCCGTACGTCGCAGTCACGCCCGATGTGACGCGGTATCGCGCGAAGATCGAAGGCGCAATCGAGTGAGCGCTAACCCCCATCCTGAAGGCTCGCATCAGCGAGCATGTCAGGATCTCCGGTGGCGCCGAGAGAACTGCGATTCTCAGCAACGTCCTGGCGGTATCACCGGAGACCCTGTGTCTACGCGCAGGGTGAAAGCTCCGCAGACGCAATCTCTTGGCGATCCGCGACTTCCCTTTGGTAGAATCACGCGACACCGGGTCCTATGAGCTGTTCAAAATCCGCGAGCGTCTTCGAAAGGCTGCCAATGAAAAAACTTGCCGTTGCTATTGCCCTGATGCTGTCCGCGATCGTCGCGAATGCCGCCGATCGAGCGACGACGCCTGAGATCACGCCACCCGCAAACGGCGAAGAGTTCCTGCGCCTGAGCAGCACCGAGAAACTGTTCTGGTCCATCGGCTACTCGCAGGGATACCTCGACGCGCTGAACAAGATCGACGTCGCCGCCGGTGCGAATTCGGCCTGCGCCAGTCTGGCTGCGCGCACGGAACGCCAGAGCTCCACGGCCGGCAAGATGTCCGGCTTCGAGCTTGTCTCCGGCCTCGAAAAGTTCTACGCCGATCCCGCCAATACGCTCATCCCGGTCGGCAGCGCGATCCGCATTTACATGCTGCAGGCCGCCGGAAAAGACCAGACCACGATCCAGGAGCTGATCGAAACCGCCCGTGCCCTCGGCGCGGAAAGTTCGCACCGGCCGATGGCGAGTAAGTAGCGGTTTCGGACCGCAGTGGATTTACGATCCGCCGCGTTCTGCATCATTCCTCTGCTGTTCGCCGTGCCCGCGCGCGTCGAACGGCCGCTGCCGCGGCGCATCCCGGCCATCGTCCCCGGCATCGTGCTGACAGCGCTGCACGATGCCAACGCGGCGAGCGATTCGCGCCGCTTCGACGGCGCGTTGGCCGTGGCAAAGTTCGTGGCCGAGGTCATGCCGATCGGGCCGCAGCGAAACGAGTTCCGGCGGTCGATCCTCATCTACGAAGACATTGGCATCGTCCTCGGCTACGCCATGCGCGACCGCGCCGGCGCCTACTTTAACGACGACTCGCTGCCCGGAATGCACGACCGTCTCAGCGCCGACTATCCCGGCTACGACGACTACATCGCCGAATTTCGCGTCGCGGACGCGAAAGGAAACGTGCTCTATCCGACCGCGGAGACGCGCAGGTTTCTCGAAAACCTGATCCGCAGATGACGCAGATTATCTGCGTGAATCTGCGTCCATCTGCGGATAGACGTCATCCTGTCGCGGCCGCGCGTCGAGTGCGTGGATGGCCTGGATCAGCCGTGCGCCGGCGGACGCGCCTTTCGAAACGATCGCGCTGAAGCCGCCGCGGAGCAACTCGCGATCGGCCGCCGTCAGGTCCTTGGCTGTGAAAGCGAGGATGGGGATGCGCGAGGTCACCTCGCTCTGCTTGAGCAGCGCGGCCACTTCGAATCCGCTCATGCCGGGCATGGCCAGGTCGAGGATGATCACGTCCGGCGCGCTGGCCTCGGCGCGTTCCAACCCTTCCGCGCCGGAGAACGCTTTCTCGAGCTGGTAGCCCTGCTTCGTCAGTTCCGCTTCGAGCATGTCGTGAACGCTGACGTCGTCGTCGATCAGGAGAAGACGCGGCCGTTTCGGCGCCGCCGTGCGTGCGGTGATCTCGCGAAGGCGGCGCATCAGCCGCGTCCAGTCGACCGGCTTCACGAAATAATCGTCGGCGCCGACGGCGATGCCGAGCTCGCGGTTGTCGATCATCGACACGATGATCACCGGCAGGCTGGCCGTGGCCGGATCGGCTTTCAGCGCGCGCATCACGTCCCACCCTTGCGCGCCGGGCAGCACGACGTCGAGCGTGATTGCCACGGGTTTGATCGTGCGCGCCAAGCGAAGCGCTTCGTCTGCGTTGCGGGCGCGGATTGGAACGTACGCCGCCGCCTGCAGGTAGGTGGCGAGCGTTACGTATGCCACGTCTTCGTCCTCCACCACCAGCACGCGCTCGCCGGGCGGGATCACCGTTCCATCAACATTGATGATCGGGCTGGGGATCGTCGTCCCCGCGAAGTGGATCGGCAGTGTGAACGTGAATGTGCTCCCTTTTCCGACTTCGCTCGCGACCGTGAGCGTGCCGCCTTGCAACTCGACGAACTTGCGGACGAGCGAGAGCCCGAGTCCCGTGCCGCCGTACTGGCGGTTGAGTGTGCCGTCGACCTGGCGGAACTCCTCGAAGATCACCGCCAGATTTTCCGCGGCGATTCCGATGCCGCGATCGATGACGTCGACGCGGAGCGCTTCCGGCCGCTCGTCGATCGAATGGATCCGCCGCGCGTGAATCGTCACGATCGACTCGGACGGCGAAAACTTCACCGCGTTCGACAGCAGGTTGTAGAGGATTTGCTTGAACTTGGCCTGATCGGTTTCGATCGCCGTCACGCCCGGCTCGATTTCGACGGAGAACGTGATCGACTTCCGCGTGGACAATCCGCGCATCACCTGGCAGACGCTCTCGATCGCGCTGCGCACGGGGAACGTCTCCGGCAGCAACTCCATCTTCCCTGCTTCGACTTTCGACAAATCGAGGATGTCGTTGATGATTTCCAGCAGGTGTTTGCCGGAGCTGAGGATCGAGCGGATGAACGTGACCGACTTCGCGTCGATCTGCGCTTCGAGCCGTTCGATCAGGATTTCGGAGAAGCCGATGATCGCGTTCATCGGTGTCCGCAATTCGTGGCTCATGTTCGCGAGGAAGCGGCTCTTGGCCTGATTGGCCTCCTCGGCCTCCTGATTCTTGCGCTGCAGCTCGCGCAGGATTCGCGCCTTGGAAATGGCGGAGATGGCGTGCTCGCGGACGCGTGAGAGTTTGCGCAGGTCGTGGCGTCCGAAAGCATCCGGATCGGCGAAGTTGTCGAAGATCAGAAATCCCTCGATGCGGCCGCCTAGCGATACCTCCATGGCCAGCATCGACTTGGGAACGCGGAAGTGCTTCACCTGCTCGTTGCCGGCGAGCTCGTGAAACACATCCCCCTTGATGAGATAGACGCCCTCTTCGAGAAGCTCCGCCCGTTCCGAATAGCGGCGCGTCGCTTCCTCGGGCGTCATGTGGATCCCTTCGAACGATTCGAGCTCGTAGCCGATCTCCGCCACGACATCCGTGCGATGGCGCTCATGATCAAACTGCAGGAACGCCGCGGCGTCAGCTTGCGGGAAAAGCTTCATCCCCTGTTCGAGCAGACTGCGGAACACGTTTTCGAGGACCAGCTCGCGATTGATGACCTCGACCATTTTGTCGAGCGCTTCCAACTCGTGCGTACGCGCGGAGACGATCTCTTCGAGCTCGCGATTGCGCCGGCTCAGACGGCGCACGCGCAACCGGTTGGCGAGGCTGGCGATGGCGACGACCAACGCGATGTACGCGATCAGCGCCCACCAGCGCAGCCACCACGCGGGCAGCACTGAAAATTCGTAGAGCTGCGGCAGCGACCAGACGCCGTCGCTGTTGCGCGCCATCACCGCGAACCGGTACGACTTCGGGAAGAGATACGCGGGCAGATTCGTATAGCGAATCTTCGCGTCCGGCTTCGCGGACGACCAATTGCTGTCGTAGCCGAAGAGTTTCGTTCGATAGACGACGCGCGATTCGTCGCTGAACGTCAGCGCCGCGTAGGCGATCGAGATCTCGTTGTTGCCGCGGCGATCTTCGTGGAAGGCGACGTCGCGGAATCGCACCACCGGCGGCTCCGCATTCGGTTCGCGCAGCGTCGGATTGAAAATCGACAGCCCGCGCGGCGTGGCGAAGTAAACGCGCCCGTCGTCGCCGACCGCCAGCGGATCGTAGGCCCACGCTTCGTCGTCGATGAGACCGTCCGCCTTCGAGACGCGCGTGCGAATGTGGAAGTCGCGCAGATCGACTTCCGCGAGTCCGGCATTCTGGCTGACCCAGACCGATTGGCCGCCGGGCGACGGCATCAGTCCCGCCACCATGCTCCCGCCGAGCGCCGAGTCTGGCAGCGTCGTCACCGTGCGGAGCGGGTTCGTTTCGAGGATCGCCAGGCCGTTCGCGGTGCCGCTCCACAGATGGTCTCCCGCCCACAGCAGCGTTCGAACGGAATCGGTGCGCGCGCCGGTGGCCTGCGACCACGCCGGCGCGAAAAATTTGTCCGCCTCGCCGGGTTGCAACGTCGTCGGATCGAACGGAGCGATGCTGCGAAGGAGTCCGCTGTCGGGCGTTCCGGCCCAAACGTAGCCGCGATCATCGACCGCCACCGCGCTCGCGCCCGCCGGCGGCAGTCCCGCGCGCGTTCCGAAGAGGTACCACTGACCTCCGGCCAGGCAGTTGATGCCGTGAATGCCGGCCAGCCAGATCGTCTCCGCGCCGCGCACCGTGAACGGCTGCACGAGGTAGGTCGTGTCGACGGGGAACGACGTGTTGACGCCTGCGATGCCGCCAAGCGTGATGTTCGTGCGTGTCGACGCAGCCATCATCGGCGGCGCGTCGCTCGCGGTCGAAAGGCAATTCACTCCTCCAACGGTCCCGATCCAGATCCTTCCCGCGGCATCGCGCGCCAGCGAATAGACCGAGTTGCTGAGCAGCCCTTCGCTGACGCGCAGCACGGTCCGCGTCCGATCGGGCGCGAACGCCGCGATGCCGCCGCCGGTGCCGACGAACATCAGGTTCGACCACGCGCCGTGCCCGTTCGTTTCGCGTGGCAATACCGAGAACGCGCTCGGATCGGGCAGCGCAGGCTGCTCGCCGGCATGCGAGCGTCCCGTCAGCGACTCGAACGCGCGATAGTCCTTGCGCAGCCGCGACACGCCGCCGTTCTGCGCGAACCAGAGGTTGCCTTCGCGATCCTCGAACAGCCCCCAGAGCGTGTCGCCGAGGAGATCGCTGCTGCGGTTGACGACGAGGCGGTCCGCGAAATTGTTTTCGTCGAGGCGCAGCGCGCCCGATCCGAGGCTGGCGATCCACAGCTCGTCGTGCGACGTCTCGATGATCGACACGATTCGCTCGCTGAGATCGTGATTGATGACCTCGTAGCGAGCGCCCTGTCCGCGCCAGACCATGCCGTTCGTGCATCCGCCCCACAGCGAGCCGTTGCGCTCCTGCATCAGCGCGCTGTCGATGCACGATGGCGGTCCGAGGAGCGGCCCGCGAAACGTTCCATCGCGATCGAACTGCAGAATCGTTCCGGAGTTCAGCGCCACGAGAACCGATCCGTCGCGCCGCATCAGCATGCTCGAGATGCCGGCGGTCATCGGCAGCGTGTCGATCGGGCCGCGTTCGAGCGCATCGCCATGAAAGCGATAGCGGACCAGCACATCCTGCACGCCGGCCCAGACCCAGCCGTCGATGCCGGTCACGAGGCAGTTTCGGCGGACGCGCATCTGCGGCAGGCGTTCGCTTCCCACCGCGCTGACGAACTTCACGCGCTTGCCCGGCTCGTACGCATCCAGCGGCTTTTCGGAGACGACCAATCCCGATTCCGAGCCTGCCCAAAGATGATGCGTCCCATCCTCGGCCACCTCGCGCAGCGTCAGATCGCGCAAGCCGTCGCCGATGCCGTACTGCTCCATGGCGTGTCCGTCGTAGCGCGTCAGACCTGACGAATAGAACGCGAACCAGATGTATCCGAGGTGGTCCTGCGTCACTTTCTGGACGCTGGCGGAGGAGAGCGGATTGACCTGATCGTTCGGCGTGAAGTGACGAAACGGAAGTTCCTGCGCGCCGAGGCCGAGCGAGACGAGCAGCGCTGGAACGAGGCACCGCACCCATCGACGCATCGGCGCAGTTTACAGCGCCGGAACCCTTCCGCTGCTTCTCCGTACAATCGAGCCATGGCTGTGTTTCACGACTGGGTAAAACTGGGGAAAGACACGTTCTCGTCGATCAAGACGAAGGACATGACGAACCTCTACGCGCTCGAATGGCCCGAGACGCGGAAGATGTTGATCGCCGACTACCAGTCGCAGATCGACGGCGATCCCCGCTGGCTGCGGCGCTTCGTCCGCACCCGTAGCGCCATGCTTCTCGGACTGGCCAAACGTCTCGCACCGCATCGGCGCATCTTCTTTCTAGTCGGCTTCGTCTGGTTTTTCCTCGCGATGCTGGATGCGGTCGGCGATCACCGCAGTTTCCACGCCTGGCCTTACTTCGAAATGGCCGGCTCGTTCATGATCATCGTCATCCTGCTGGCGATGGAACTGATCGACAAGATCAAGTTCCGCGACGAGCTCGAGCTCGCGCGCGACCTGCAGGCCGATCTGATTCCGAAGTCCCCGCCGCAGACGAACGAGTACGAGATCGCCGCGTTCAATCGAATCGCCAACACCGTCGGCGGCGACATTTACGACTTCGTTCCGCTTCCCGACGGCCGGCTCGCGGTTCTCTTCGGCGACGCCTCCGGTCACGGCATGGCCGCAGGATTGGTGATGGCCGTCGCGCACGCGGCGTGGCGGACGCAGCTCGACGTCGATCCGTCGCCCGGCGCGATCATCAGCTCGCTCAATCGCATCCTCTGCCGCACCGGTGGGCCGCGATCCTTTTTCTCCTGCTGCTACTTCCTCCTCGAGCGCGACGGCACGTTCATCGCGACGGTCGCCGGTCATCCGCAGATCGTGAAAATCGCCGGCGGCAAGATCATCGACCGCATCGGCTCCGGTTCCTATCCCCTCGGCGTGAAGACGGGGATGAAATGGCAGGAGTTGCGCGGCTCGCTCGATCACGGCGAGCGTCTGTTGTTCCACTCGGATGGCCTGACCGAGGCGCGCAACGCGAATGAAAAGGAGTTCGGCGATCCATACGTCGAGGTGATCGCTGGCTGGAACCCTTCCGCCTCGGCATCGACACTCGTGGAGACGCTGATCGGCGAATGGAACCTCTTCACCGGCGGCCGCGCGCCCGAAGACGACGTCTCGATTGCGGTGATCGCGCGCCGGTAGTACCCTTTTTTCACTTCACTAAAAAAAGGGGTTCCCCATGAAATCGTCGTCAGCACTGTCGATTCTCATCTGCGTCGCCGCCGTCGCGATCGCGCCACGCTTCGCCGCACACAACGCGCTGGTCGTTCTCTGGGTCGAAGTGGCCGCCCTCACCGCGCTCATGATCGCCGTCGGCGTCAGCGTCACGCACCGCTTCTGGGGAATCCTCATCAACGAGCGCAACGTGATGAGCCTCTCGCGCTTTCAGGCGGTGCTCTGGACGGTGCTCGTCCTCGCCGACTACGCCACGATCCTCCTCGGCCGCGCGTGGCAGGGGATGTCGCTCGTCGACGCGAAGGACCTCCTCCGTCCCGATCTACTGATGCTGATGGGTATCAGCTACGGATCCGCGGTCGGCACCTCGATCGTGAACGCGAACAAGGCCGGCAAGCGAACGCCGCCGACTGCGGTCGCCGACGCGCAAGCGAATCTGAACGACGAAGACGGCAACTTCACCGCCGCGCAAGGCGTGATGTACAAGAACAAAGACATCAGCGACGCGAACGTCGGCGATCTGTTCCAGGGCGACGAGCTGGCCGACGCGCACACGACCGATCTCTCGAAAGTGCAGATGTTCTTCTTCACGATCGTCTCCGCCGTGGTCTTCCTCGGCACCGCCGACGCGATGTTCACGAACATGAAATCGATCGGCGACGTGCTGATCCCGCAACTGCCCGAGAACCTGATCGCCCTGATGGGCATCAGCCACGCCGCCTACCTCGGCAACAAAGCCGTGACGCGAACGCAGCAGCAGCCGCCAGTCGAAGCGCAAGCGCAGGTGGCGCCGCAACCGAGCGTGGTGACAACGACAACTTCGACCGTGGCGCCGACGATCCAAACGTAGGAACCTCGCGCGATAAGATCCGCGCAATGCGTCCCGTCTCCTCGGCATCCGACAGCAACGTCTCGCTTCGCTTCGTGCATCTGCGCGAGGGCATCGAAGCGTTTCTTCGATTTGCGCGTGGGCGTGTTTGGGAAGAGGCGTCGATGCGCGAGCGGCTGCACGCGTTTTCGATCGCCGTGCGCCGGCCGATGCTCGACGCCATGCGCGAGACCGAGCGGCGGTATCGCGATCAGGATTCCAAGCGGCTCTACTACCTGTCGATGGAGTTCCTCATGGGCCGGGCCCTCGGCAACAACCTGGCGAACCTCGAGCTGTACGACGAGGCGAAGACGATCATGGCGGAGCTCGGCGCCGATCTCGAAGAGCTCGAATCGCTCGAACACGACGCGGCCCTCGGCAACGGCGGTCTCGGACGGCTCGCGGCCTGCTTTCTCGATTCGCTCGCGTCGCAGAACATGCCCGGCTTCGGCTACGGTATCAACTACGAGTTCGGACTTTTCCGGCAGACGTTCGTGAACGGCTATCAGCACGAGAAGCCCGATCACTGGCTCGACGAAGGCGGTTCGCCGTGGATGATCGAACGGCCGGATGAATCGATTGTCGTGCCCGTTTACGGCGCGATCGCGCACACGACCGTCGACGGCGTCTACAAACCGTCGTGGGTCGATTTCAAGCTCATCGTGGGTGTTCCGTACGACATGCCGATCGCCGGCTACGGCGGCGAGACGGTCAACGTGCTACGCCTTTTCACGGCGCGCTCGTCGGACGAATTCGACATCGGCATTTTCAACTCCGGCGACTACATCGCCGCGGTGCAGCACAAGATCAATACCGAGGCCATTTCGAAGATCCTCTATCCGTCGGATTCGGTGGATCGAGGACGCGAGCTGCGGCTGCTGCAGGAGTACTTCCTCGTCGCGTGTTCGGTGCGCGACATCGTCAAGCGCTACCTCGAGACGCACGATTCGTTCGATGAGTTCGCGGAGAAAGTCGCGATCCAGATGAACGACACGCATCCCGCGCTGACGGTCGTCGAGCTGATGCGGATGTTTATCGACGACTACGCTCAGCCGTGGGAGCAGGCGTGGGCGACGACCGTGGCGACGTGCGGCTACACGAATCACACGCTGCTGCCCGAGGCACTGGAGAAATGGCCGTTCGATCTGTTGGAACGGCTGCTGCCGCGCCACCTGCAGATCATGCAGGAGATCAATCGGAGACTATTGGCCGAGGTTGAGCGAAGGTTCCCCGGCGATCTGGCGATGCAGCAACGCGTCTCGCTCTTCGACGACGGCGATCGCCGCAACGTGCGGATGGGCAACCTGGCGATGGCCGGCAGCCATTCGATCAACGGCGTGGCCGCGCTGCATTCGGAACTGGTGAAGACGACACTTGCGCCGGAGTTTCACAAGCTTTATCCCGAGCGCTTCAACAACAAGACGAACGGCGTGACGCCGCGCCGCTGGCTGCTGCACGCGAATCGTCCGCTGGCGTCGTTGATCACGCGCGCGATCGGAAATGGCTGGATTCGTAATCTCGATGAGCTTCGCCGGCTGGAGCTGTTCTCCGACGATGCGGGACTCCTCGAGCGCCTGGAGATGGTCAAGAGCCGCAACAAACTCGCGCTCGCGCAGCTGACGAAGGAGCTGACCGGCATCATCGTCGATCCGAATTCGATGTTCGACGTGCAGGTCAAGCGGATGCACGAGTACAAGCGGCAACTGCTCAACATCCTGCACGTGATCGACCGCTACTGGCAGATCGTCGAAGACCAGCAGCCGCCGCTTGCGCCGCGCACGTTCTACTTCGCCGGCAAGGCGGCGCCCGGCTACTTCATGGCCAAGCTGATCATCAAATTGATTCACGCGGTCGGCGAAGTCGTGAACGCCGATCCGCGTACGCGCGACTGGCTGCGCGTTGTTTTCCTGCCGGACTACCGCGTCACGCTGGCCGAGGCAATCATTCCGGCGGCGGAGTTGAGCGAACAGATTTCGACGGCCGGAAAGGAAGCGTCGGGCACCGGCAACATGAAACTCGCGCTCAACGGCGCGCTGACGATCGGTACGCTCGACGGCGCGAACATCGAGATCCGCGACGAAGTGGGCGAGGAGAACATCTTCATCTTCGGCCTGCGCGCCGAGGAGGTGACGTCGCTCCTCAAAACCGGCTACAGCCCCGAGCACTACCTCGGCGCGAACCGCAACATCCGCCGCGTCGTCGACACGATCGCCGCCGGCCACTTCTCCCGAGGCGACAAGGATCTCTTCCGTCCGATCATCTCGAAACTACTTAGCGCCCGCGACGAGTACGTCCACCTCGCCGATCTCGAGCCGTACATCGAAACGCAGCAACGCGTCGACGAGGCGTGGCTCGATCGCGGCCAATGGAATCGCAAGTCGCTGCTGAACATCGCGCGGATGGGGAAGTTCTCCTCCGACCGCACGATCGCCGAATACGCCCGCGACATCTGGCACATCAAGCCGGCGGTGATCGGCAGCTTCGCGCATGCGGCGCTGGAGTAGTTAAGTGGCGCCTTTGCCCGCAGGCTCGTACGAGGAGTGCGCTTCGACGTAGATTCGTAGTGCCGCGTTAATCAGACGCTCGTACTGCGTGCTCTGGCTCTGAAACCAGCGAAGAATGAGAGGGTCGATATGAAGAGTGACTTCGGCCATAGGTCGATTCGGCATACGAACGGTCGCTCGGGCGAAGAAGGCGTCGTCCAGGGGTGGAACGTCAGAGACGTCAATCTCCGCATCGGAGAGTGCTGCAACCCTAGACCAGTCGCTTCTGGAGGTAGGTGTCAAGGCGTTGTCGCTCATGGCTGGTGGCCTTTCTGAGAGATATGACTCGAGTAATGTCAGGTTCCAGTTCTGTGAAGACGATTACGACGACCAAGTCGCGCAGGAATCCGATACCAATGGTTCGATCTTCGCCATAGTCGGTTCGGGTGTCCGAGACGGTGAGCATTGGAGCGAGAAAGACCTCCCAAGCATCGACAAAATCCAAGCCATGGCGTTGAATGTTCGACTCGCGCTTGGCGTCGTCCCACTGAAAGGACACGAGGGGAGTATATCGGACACATGAGGGAGGTCATGCGCTGCTTGGCGCCAACAGACCTGCGGTTCACCCGCACGAACCGCAAGGGCCGCTCGCGATAAACTGCTAGCCACACATCCAACATGGCGCGTTTCCGCGATCTCTCGATCCGCAGCAAGTTGATGACCGGGTTCATGCTGACGAGTCTGGCGGCGCTGCTGCTGACGGTCGGCGCGCTGACCTGGTACGACCGCGCTACGTTTCGCGATGAGGTGTTGCGCGACGTCGACACCCTCGCCGGAATCCTCGGCGAGAACGCGTCGTCGTCGGTCGCGTTCAACGATCGCCGGCAGGCGGAGGCCACGCTGGCGGCGTTGCGTGCGCAGCCGCAGATCACAGGCGCGGCGATTTACGACAGCAAGGGGGCGCTCTTCGCGACGTACGCGCGTGCGAAGAACGGCGACAAGCCAAGACCAATCCCGCAAGACGGGACGTGGATTGACGCGCAGCACATCGGCGTGGCGCGTCCGATTCTGTTTAACGGCGCGCGCGTCGGCACGCTCACCGTCCGTTCCGATCTGAGCGAGATGGCCGTCCGCCGCGCGCGGACGCTGCAGATCGCAGGCGGCATCTACGTCGCCGCGGCGTTCGTCGCGCTGCTGCTCGCGTCGGTCTTTCAGCGCGCCATCTCCCGGCCGATTCATCGCCTGCTACGTGCGGAAAAGCGCGTCTCGCGCGAGAAGGACTACACCTTGCGCGTCGAGAAGGAAGCGAACGACGAGATTGGCCTGCTCATCGACGGCTTCAACGAAATGCTCGGCGAAATCCGCGCCCGCGATGCCGAGATTCTCGCGAAGCACGATCAGGAGATGGCGTTGGCGCGTTCGATTCAGACGTCAGTGCTGCCGCGCACGTTCGAACTGCCCGGCTACGACATCTCCGCGGTGATGTTGCCGGCCGAGGAAGTCGGCGGCGATTTCTACGAATTCCGCCGCACGAACGGCGGCGCGTGGATCGGCGTCGGCGACGTCACCGGCCACGGCGTGACCTCGGGGCTGATCATGATGATGGCCCAGTCGATGTTCACGATGCTCTGCGAACAGAACGGCCACTACCAGTCGCCGGCAAAATTCGTCTCGCTGCTCAATCGCGCCATGTTCTCCAACCTCCAGCGCCTCGGCCAGGAGAAGTTCATGACCATGGTCGTCGCGCGGATCGAGGACAACGGACGACTCGTCTACGCCGGCGCGCACACCGACCTGCTGATTTATCGCGCAGCCAATGGAGTCATCGAACGTCTACCGACCGACGGAGTCTGGCTCGGCATCAGCGACGACGTCGAGCACCTCACGACGGATCGCAGCATCACGCTGAATCGCGGCGACGTCGCGCTGCTGCATACCGACGGCGTCACCGAGTCGCGCAACGCCTCTGGCGAGTGCTACGACATGGAGCGGCTGACGAACGATCTGAAAAAACTTCACGACAAACCGGCCGCGGCGATCGTCACCACGATTGCGGCGTCGGCGTGGCAGTGGGCTGGAACGCCGAAAGACGACGTCAGCCTGATGGCGGTCAAAAGGAGCTGAGATGATCACGGAACGGCTTTCCTCCGACTATGTGGAGATGCGCTTCGGGCCTCGCTGGACATACATCAGTTGCGTGCGCCGGTTCGTGGCCAGCTTCTTCATGATCGGCCTGTCCGACAAAGAGCGCGCCGAGCAGATTTCGATGGCCGCCTCCGAGCTGCTCGAAAACGCGGTGAAGTACGCGTCGGAGGAAGAGGGCTACCTCAAAATCTCCATCGCCAAGGCCGACAACGAAGTCGACGTTTGCGTGAAAAACAAAGCGGAGCCGCATCACATCAACACGCTTCGCCGCGAGCTCGCGCTGATCCAGACGGGACAACCCGAGGCGGTGTATTTGAAAAAGATGGAAGAGGCGGCCATGACCGAGGGACAGAGCAGACTCGGACTCATTCGCATTCTGTTCGAAGCCGGCGCGCGGCTGCGGCTCGAAGTCAACGACGGCGAAGTCTCCATCCACGCCATCTTCAAACTGGAGGCGGCATGAGCAGCGAACGCGGTTTCATCCCGCCGCTCAAGGTCGACACGCTGACCATCCTGCCCCTGCTCGATGGCGACACGCTTCGGGTGGCCATGTCCGGCGCGGTGGAGATGCGCGATCCGGGGGACGTGCTCAATCCGTATTGGACGCTCATCGATGAAGAAGCGCTGCGGCAGAATCTGAAAGTCGTCGAACTCGATGTCCGCGATCTCAACTTCATGAACAGTTCCGGAATCCTGACGCTCGTTCGCTGGATCACGCGCTGCAAATCGCACGGCGGCAGCGGCTACGGCCTCGTGCTGCAGTACGACCGCAACGTCACCTGGCAGCGCTCGTCGATTCCGACGCTGGCCAAGCTCGCTCCGAACGTCGTCGTGTCGGCGGAGATCGATGGCTGATCTGGTTTCGGAGCCGGGCTACGATCTGGCCTGCCTCGGCTGCGGCGCAGGAGTGCGTCCGATCGACCGTTTCTGCAGTCAGTGCGGACGGCGCGACCCCGCCGACCGTTCGCTGCAGGGCGACGATCCCGAGCTGACCGCGGCCACGCTCGTCAGCAGCGACACAGGCAATCGCGAGAAAACGTATCCGACATTCGTCGCTGCCGAGGCGCTGGGCGAGGCTACGCTGATCAAGTCTGTTAGGAAAAAGACGCGGCCGGGCACGCAGGCCGTCGAAGCGATGCTCGCGCCGGGCAACATCTTCGCGCGCCGCTACCGCATCCAACGCTTCCTCGGCTCCGGTGCGATGGGCTATGTCTGTTCCGCCATCGACGAGTCGATCGACGAAGTCGTCGCACTCAAAGTGCTCTCGATGCCGATCCACGACGACCCCGACTCTTTCGAGCGCTTCAAGAACGAATTGAAGCTGGCGCGTCGCATCCGCCATCGCAACGTCGTGCAGAGCTTCGACCTCGGATTCGCGGAGGGCTATCCGTTCATTTCGATGGAGTACATCGACGCGGACAATCTCCTCAAGCACCTCACGCGGCGGCCGAACTTCGACGAGCACACGGCGCTCTCGATCATGCGCCAGGTGCTGCGCGGCCTCCGCGCCGCCCACGACCTCGGCATCGTGCATCGCGACATCAAGCCCGAAAACATCCTGCTCAACAAAGACCGCATGGCCTTCATCACCGACTTCGGCATCGCCACGTCGCAAGACCTGGTGCGCAAGGAGCTGGCCGGCACGCCCGACTACATGGCGCCCGAGCAACTCCGCTGCGAGCCGGTGGTGCCGGCGTCCGATCTCTACTCGTGTGGCGTCGTGCTGTACCGCATGCTCACCGGTGTGCTTCCGTACCGCGCGTTGTCGATCAACGAAGTGCTGAAAGCGCACCTCACGGCGGCGCCGGAACCGATCGATGAATCGCTCGACATCACGCCCGCCACGCGCGAGCTGGTCGCGTCGATGCTGGAGAAGCAAGTGGCGGATCGTCCGCGCAGCGCGCGCGACCTGCTCGACCGCATCGACGGAATGCTGAAAGCCGCAAGCATGACCCGCAGCGCGTCGAAGCGGATCACGGTCCTAGTCATCGAGCACGATCTCCAGGCGCTGTCGTTCCTGACCGGAGTGCTGCAGGCCGAGGGCTATCGCGTTCTTGCCACGAGCAACGCGCGGGAGGGCGTGAATCTGGCGTTCGAACAAACGCCCGCCATGATTTTTCTCGACGCGAAGATCCGCGGCGGTTTCGATCTTCCGCCCGAAGCCGGCGAAGAGCTCGTCGCCGACGGACTCGGCTTCGTCCGCATCGTCCAGCGTGACGAACGCCTCCGCCCGGTCCCGATCGTGCTCATGACCGACGACACCCTCGTCCAACTCGACACCGCGTTCCAGAAAGCAGGCGTCGCGGACGTGATGGTCAAGCCTCTGTCGACGAGCGATGTCATCGACGCCGTGCGGATGATCACGGTGCGGGAGGTTTGAGCGTTCCCGCGTCGGCGTAGCCGGCGTAAGAACCGTAGCCCCCACGTTCACGTGGGGGACAAAGCGTCGTTACGTTGTGGGAGCCCGTCTTGACGGGCGAAAGAAAGCTTTCTGTCGCCCGCTCAAGCGGGCTCACAAATCAACGCCACCTCGTCGACCCACGGTTAAAACCGTGGGCTACGGATCTCACGCCGGCTACGCCGACGCGGGAGCGCTGGCCCAGCACTCCAATCGCTCTGCTGCCGGTTGACACGAAATATCCACCGCCCTAGACTGTTCTCCGCACCTGAGACTCAGTCTCAACATCACCCATGCCTGCCATCGAACGAGAGATCACCCGCTTTCAGGACTTCCTATCCCGTCAGGGCCAGAAGCTGACGCAGGAGCGCACGTCGCTCGTGCGCGAGATCTTTTCGACGCACTACCACTTCGAAGCTGACGAGCTGCTCTTCAAGATGAAGCAGAAGAGCGTGAAGATCTCTCGCGCGACCGTCTACCGCACGCTCGAGCTGCTCGTGAAGTCGGGTCTCGTCCGCCGCGTACACCTCGGCGAAGAGCATTACCACTACGAACACGTCCGCGGCGACTCGCATCACGATCATCTCGTCTGCACCGCCTGCGGATCCGTCATCGAGTTCAACGATCCCGAGCTCGAACAGCGCCAGCTCGAAATCTGCGCGCGAAAGAAGTTCACCCCCACGTTTCACAACCTGCAGATCCTCGGGGTCTGCGATTCCTGCCACCGGAAAGGGGAGCAGCCTGCTTCGCCCGATCGCGTCATGACGATCGGCGAAGGGGCCATGAAGCTCCGCAAGTGACCAATCAATGATCCCAGCCCTCATCATCGTTTTCCGCGAAGGCTTCGAAGCCTTCCTCAGCGTCGCCATCATCTTCGCCTTCCTCCGCAAGACCGGACGCGATTGGCTTCGTCCTGCCGTCTACGCCGGCATCGTGGCCTCGGTCATCGCCAGCTTCGGGCTCGGCTGGTGGTTGATGCGCGTCAATCAGTCGTTCTGGGAAGGCGTCCTCGGGCTCGTGGCCGCGGTGCTCGTTGCGTCATTCGTCGTCCACGTCTGGCGCACCGCGCCGAAGATGAAGGGCGACATGGAACGGCGGCTGGACGCTTACTCCTCGCCCGCGTCGCGCCTGATGGCCGTGGCCGGCGTCTTCTTTTTCACGATGCTGATGGTGACGCGCGAAGGGATGGAGACGGCGCTGATGCTGATCCAGGTCCGCAACAGCCGATTCATCCTCGGCTCGCTCCTCGGCATCGCCGCCGCGGCCGCGATGTCATGGGCATGGGCGCACTACGGCCACCGCATCGACGTCAAACGCTTCTTCCAGGTGACGGGACTCTTCCTGCTGCTTTTCACGATCCAGATCCTCTTCTACTCGATCCATGAGTTCTCCGAGGCCGAGATGCTCGGCAAGTGGAGCGAGGCGATTCACAACGCGACCGAGCCGTACTCACCGGTCGGCATCTACGGCAAATGGATCTCCATGCTGATGGTTGGCCTCTGCGCGGCGTGGCTTGTTGGCGCGTCGATGAAGGATCGCTTCGCGCGGTCGCACGCTGCCTAAGGCGGAGGCGCGACTTCGCTTTCTTCGCGTTTCTCTTTCCAGCGGTGGTACAGCCAGAAGCCGACCCCGGCCACGAGCAGCACGATCAGTCCGTACTTCTCGATGTGTGCGGCGCGGCCGAGGACGCGTTCGACGGCGCGGCCGAAGTAGTAGCCGGCAGTGCCGATGATGATCGCCCATACGATGCAGGTCAGCGCCTCGTAGATCAGGAACTTGATCGTCGACACTTTCGAGATGCCGATGATCACCGCGCAGGTGATGCGCAGGCCGTACAGCCATTGCGTGATGAAGATGGCCGGAGCGCCGTAGCGTTCGAAGAGCCGGATGCCCTTGCCGAAGTGGCGCTTCATGCGCGGAAACTTGTCCAGCAACTTGACGCCCTGCTTCCGGCCGAGAAAGAACCAGAAAACGTGGCCGATGTACGCGCCGCTGCACGCCGTGAGGATCACGAGCGGAAGCTTCAGATAGCCGCGCTCGGCAAAAAAGCCGGCCATCACCAGGATCGTTTCCCCTTCGAGAAAGGTCCCGACAAAGACAGCCAGATATCCGAACTTGTGGAGCAGTAGCTCGGGTGTCATTCAAACCCGCACAGTGCAAGATTCGGGACGTTCATGAAATTTGGCTCAGGAAGCGTAACATTGAACCCTTCAACCGGGAGGCTCCAATGAAACTGATCGCTATCAGCAGTTGCTTTGTACTCGCCGCGCTCTCGCTGTACGCGGCCGACCCGCAGGCGACGCCCGCGACGCCGCAGCATACCGAGAAGCTTCTGTCCTCGAAACAAGCGGCTGGCAGCGGCGACTCGCCTCTCGTCCGCGCCGCCAAGTCTACGAATCGTCTGAACAAGAAGCCCGGGCAGGTCATCACGAATGAGACGCTCATTCACGCAGGCGGGCACTTCACCACAACGACGGCGCAGGCGCAGCTTTCAACTACGCCTGCTGCGGCCGCAACCGCAGCTCAAACCATGGACCAGATGGCAGCCGAGCAGCGTGCGCGAACGGCGGCGGCCGCCACCGCCGCACGTGCCGCGAGACTTCAGGAGCTAAAGAAGGCGGCTGAGGCGGCGCGGGCCAACGGTGAAACCCCGGAAGCGCTGTACAACGAACCGCCTGCGCTCGAAGGCCCGATCCCCACCGTCAAGCCGATGACGCCGGAAACGATGGGCCAGCCGCAGACCACGACCACGCCACAGAAACCGCCGAAGTAGAGTGCGGCGATTGTTCGCCGCACTCCGAAAAGTTCAGGCGTGTCTGCGCATGTACTTGTAGCCGCCGATCAGGCCGGCGATCGTGGCGATCTTGCCGAATCCGATCGAGCGCGCAACGCCGCGCGTCGTTTTCTGGCCCACGCGGAACATCAGAAGCTTCTTCAGAAAGTGCAGCATGTCGGCCTCCTGCCTTCTGAATAGTGCAAGGCGAAAGCCACTTGAGATGCTACGTAAGCCGCTGATAACGAATGATTTAACGTGTCATTTCTGACTTCAACGACCGCGTCATCAGCCTCTGCAGCGCGGCCCGCGGCGACTCGCCTTCGTGCAGCACGCGATACATCTCGGCGGTGATCGGCATATCGATTCCGTGGCGATCTGCCAGCTCCTTCGCGGCCTTCGACGTCCGCACGCCCTCGGCCACCGTCCTCGCCTCGGCCAGGATTTCCGCGAGCGGCTTTCCGCGGCCGAGCGCCACGCCGACGCTGCGGTTGCGCGAGAGGGAACCGGTGCAGGTCAGGACGAGATCGCCCATGCCGGCGAGGCCAGCCAGTGTTTCGATGCGTCCGCCGAGGGCGACGGCCAGCTTGGTCATTTCGTGAAGGCCGCGCGTGATCAGCGCCGCCGTCGTGTTCGAGCCGAGGCCGAGACCTTCGATCACGCCGGCAGCGATGGCGATGACGTTCTTCAGCGCGCCGGCCAGCTCCACGCCGGCGACGTCCTGCGAGTTGTAGACGCGGAACGTTGGCGACGACATCGCTTGCTGGACCTGTTCGGCGAGCGCCTGATCGAGCGACGCGACGACGGCCGCCGTCGGATCGCCACGCGCCGCTTCGAGCGCGAACGTCGGTCCGGAAAGAACTGCGAATCCGCGCAACGCGCCGTCCAACTCCTGCGCGGTGACCTCGGACATCCGCTGCAAGGTGTCGTTCTCGATCCCCTTCGTCCCGCTGACGATGGCGACATCGCCGCGAAGATGCGGACGGATCTGCGCGAGCACGCCGCGGTAGTGATGGCTCGGCACGATCATGAACAGCACGTCGCTGAATTCGGCCGCCTCGGCCAGCGAGCTCGTGGCGTGCACACGTCCATCCAGCGCCACGCTCTGCAGATAGATCGGATTGCGGCGCGTCGTCTCGATTTCCGCGGCCACATTCGGATCGTGCGCCCAGAGCACGACGTCGTTGCCGCAGCTCGACGCCACCGCGGCCATGGCCGTGCCGAATGAGCCGGCGCCGATGATCGAAATCTTCATCGCTTGTTGCGCTCGCCAATCCGCCGCTCCGCCCCTTGCGCCAGCCGCGCGATGTTGGAGTGGTGTTTGAGGATGATGGCCACTGCGATGGCAGTGCTGATGATGATCGTCCAGAACGGCGCGTGCACGAGGAAGCGAAGAAATACAGGAATCGATGCGGCGCTCAGAATCGAAGCGAGCGACACAAAACGCGTCGCGAGAATCACGATCAGAAACACGATCATCCCCGCGGCGACGGCGATCGGATCGAGCGCCAGAAACGCGCCGGCCGCCGTGGCTACGCCTTTGCCGCCATGGAACCGCAGCCACACGGGGTACATGTGCGCGAGCACGGCGATGAGCGCAGCCAGCGCGATCCAAAACGACATCGAGTAAATCGGCGTCGAGTGCGCGGCGTCGGCGATGTACGGCCAGTCAGGACGATTCACGATCCATCGCGCCAGCGCCACAGCCGCATACCCCTTCGCGATATCGAGCAGCAGCGCGACGATGCCCGGCGCTTTCCCAAAGTTCCGCGCCACATTCGTCGCTCCGACGTTACGGCTCCCATGCGTGCGAATGTCCGCCCCGGCCACAATCTTTACGACGAGAAAACTGAACGGAATCGATCCGATCAGATACGCCGCAACGATGAGGATGAACGGAAGGCCCTGCGCCATGCGGCGGCTATTGTAGAGCGGTCGATGCGAGGCGCTCGACCGAGGCGCGGAGTGTTGGCGGATTGAGAGACGGGTATCGATAGAGCTGGTCAGCGACCTCCTCGAAAAGCGCGAGTAACCGCCTAGGCTCAACGAAGCCGTTGCGAATCATCGCGTCGACGTCGAGCAGATCCTTGCGGTGCGCCCGTTCGATCTTCGACAGCGCCTGCGTGTAGAAATCGAAATGGTGAAAATCGATGACGCCTTCGCGGACGATGAACTGGCAGCGTTCTTCCCATCCGGGCAGCGGTGGCACGAAATGCGTGGGCGACGACAGTTCGACGTTGACTTGCAGCTGCTCCTTCAAGTCGGGGATTGCGCGCAGGATGCGATCGTTCTCAGGGATGATCGTGATGTCGATATCGACTGTGCTTTTTCGCCAATGCTTCAGCACTACGCTGGCGCCGCCTGCAAGGTAGATACGGCCAGGTTCCCGGGCTTCGACGGCAATGGCGCGCATGAACTCGCGCACGACAGGCTCGGTTACGGGCTTACGCATTCCGACGCCCGCTCGAAGCTGACCAGCTTTCGGATCAGCGCGTTGTAGCGCGAGTGCGCGCTATCAGAGTCCTCTGCCGCGAGTTTCGCGTAGAGGCGGTCCTCGGGAAGATATGGCGTGTCGTCCGGAACGTCGAATCCGAGGCGGCGCAAGCGCGGTGCGCCGATAAGTACGAGCAACGACTCAATCGACTCCGTGCCCGAGGCCAGATCGCGCAGGCCTTGTTTGATCAGATCGGAGCCGGGGAGTGCGTCGGAGACTTCCATCATTTCAGCGAACCGGGAGCTCGAATGATATGCGGAAGCCGGGATTGAGATTCTCGGCGTGTACCGAGCCGCCGTGCTCTTCGACGGCTTTGCGGGTGATGGCCAGGCCGAGGCCCGTGCCGGAGGATTTCGTGGAGAAGTAGGGATCGAAGATTTTCGACAGCACTTCGGGCGCGACGCCGGGGCCGTTGTCGTCGACGGAGACGACCACTTTCGAATCGACGCCGTAGCTGGCCAGCGTCACTTCGCCGCCGGGCGCGGCCTGGAAGGCGTTCTCGATCAGGTTCGCGATCGCGCCTCGGAGCAGACGCGCGTCGCCAGAGAACGTCTCTGGCGTCGACGGCGCGATGTCGGCGCGGAAGTTGATGCCGCGTTCGCCGCTTTCCGCGTAGCTCGACGCGATCTCCTCGAGCAGATGGCGCAACTTGACCGGCTTGCGCTGCACGGTGCGCAGCGATGCGTAATCGCTGAACTCCTTCGACGTCTCGCGCAGCGTCACCACCTGGCGAAGGATGTTCTCGACGGCCGCCATGACGACCGTGGAGAGATTCGGATCGTTGTTTGAAGCGACCGCGCGCAGGTGTTCGGCCGTGAGCTGGATCGGCGTGAGCGGATTCTTGATCTCGTGCGCGACCTGGCGCGCCATCTCGCCCCACGCCTCCAGCCGGTTCGAGCGGAGGATCTCGGTAACGTCCTCGGCGATGAGCATTTCCTCGTCACTGCCGGGAAGTGGAACGACAGAGACTCGGAACGTCCGCGCGTTTCCGTCGATATTCAGCTCGATCTCCTTCGCCTCGGCGCGGCCGCGTTGGTGCGTGGCGAGGAAGTCGCGTACTTCATCGTGAAATTCGATCGACTCGCCGAACAGCCGGCGCGCGCCGGCGTTTGTGCCCGACACCTGCATCGTGCCGTCGAGCACGACGACGGCCGCGTTGATGTTTTCCAGCAACGTCTGCAGCCGGTCGCGCTCGTGACGGAGATCGTTCTGTTGCCGGCGTATCGAACGCGCCATGTCGCGGAACGTCGTCACGAGCAGGCCGAGGTCCGGGTCGGAGGGGACGCGGAGATCCATGTCGAAATCGCCGCGCGCGACCGCGCGCGAGCCGGCCACCAGCGCCTGCACCGGCTGCGTCACGCTGCGCGCGGCCACGTAGGCCACGAAGATCGCTGCGAGGATGATGAAAATCAAAAGCATGTAAATCGTCGTCGCGAGGTCGTTCACCTGCGCCTCGATCTGGCGGCCTTGCACGATCAGCGGCAGCGCCATCGTGTAGTTCTGGCCGCGGACGAGGTTGATCGGCGAATAGATTTCGATGAACTGGTTCGGCCCCGAATTGCGGATGGCGAGCTGGCGGCCGCCGACGATGATGCTGGAGTAGACGTCGCCGGGCAGCCGCTGCGATTCGACGCGGGCGGCGAAGAGATCGCGGCGGCTCGACGCGATCAGCTTGTCGTCGCGATAGAGATGCAGATCGTGCCCGATCACGCGCGCCAGCCAGCTCAGAACGTCGTCATCGAGCACCTGCTCGGGATGCGACGTCGACGTTGTCGACGCGAGGTAATCCTCGATCACGCGCTCCGCTGCATTGAGCGCCGTCTGTCCTCGGTCGAGATACTCCGCCTCGAGCCGGTTGGCGAGATAGGCGCGAACGAAAAGCACGAAGACGATCAGCGGCAGGATGACGACCGCGGTGAGGTAGAGCGACGTACGCGTGCGGAAGTCGAGGTTGCGCGGCGCGCGCCGGATCACCGAGGCGATCACCGGCAGCGACCGCAGCACGATCACGACGAGCACGAACGCGATCGCCCACACCGCCACGCCGCCGGCGCGCCGCACCTGCTGGCCGCGCGTTGGCACCTGCAACGGAAACGCGTACAGCGCGTCCTCGGTGCGGCGCACGTAGACCGCCGATCCTGCGCCTTCGTTCTCCTCGATCCAGACGCCGTTCCCCGGTTTCAGCGCCGCGAAATATGACGCGGGACTCTGCGGCAATCGCACCGTCGTCGTTCCGTGCGGGTTGCCGTCGCGGTCGTAGACCACGATCTCGCGCTGTGGGCGCAGACCGGTGACGGTGGCATCGAACGACGGCTCGAAAAAGTCGCGATAGACGTCGGCAAACGTCGTCGCGCCCGGGTCCGCGGGATTGACCACATGCACGCTTCCCTCGGCCACCGGAATCCCGCCGATGGTGAGGTCGAAATCGTGATGCAGCAACACGCGCGTCACGCTGCCGATCTGCAGCACCTCGCCGCCCGGCTCGCGCCGCCGCTCGCTGAACTGCGGCAATCCGACGCCGAAACGGCTTAGCGGATGATCGAAGATGTCGTGCACGGAAATCACCGCCGGCACGCGCCACTTCGACAGATCGCTGCGCAGCCAGAGCGCGTAGGCGAGGTCCTCCAGGTTCATCTTCCGGTAATCGTCCGGAAGCATCGCGCTCAGCTCCATCGTCGAAAACTCGTTGTGCAGCGTGTCTTCGATCATCGCGCGGAGCTGGCCCGCTTCGCCGACCACGAGCGGCGCGTAGGTGTCGGCGATGAAGTGCCGCGCGCTGGAACGTTCGAAAAGGCTCAGCGGCATGTAGACGATCATCACCAGCAGCAGCGCGCTGCCGAGCGTGCGCAGCGTGAAGTTCGTCGTCAGCGCGTGCAGGAGCAACGACAGCAGGACGCCGGCGGCGATCCAGAAAAGCGCGCGTTTCGGCGTGTAGCCGAGGTTCACGGCGGTGACGATGATCGGGATGATGACGATGGCGATGCCGAGGAGCGTGGCGCTGCGCGACGACTCATGGCGCGTGATCTGGATGAGCGCGAATCCGAACAGCAGCAGCGCCGCGAGCAGCACGGCTTGCGCCGCGGAGACGGGGAGGATGTGCTCCGGCACCGTCGAGATGCGCGAGTTGTCCACCAGGTTTCGAATGAACAGCATGTAACCGCCGGCGATGGCCATCGCGACGATCGTGCGCACGATCTGCATCGCCATCGAGCTGTTGCGGACTTTCGTCAACGCGATCACGATCGCCAGAATCGCCGCGGCGCTGGCGAGCAGATCGAACGGCGACCGGCTGAACGGACCGAGCATCCGTGACGCGAAGAGATCGAACCGGAAGATCTCCCACGGATCCTGATCGACGCGCATCGGCATCAGTGCCAGGCGCGCGGCGAAGACGAGGAGGATGATCGCGATCGGATGCGCGCCCCACTTCGTTGTTCGCACTGCGGCCAGCAATGCCAGCGCGCCCATCGCCAACAGGACCGCTGCAACATCGTCGCCGATCGTCCTCGCCGCATCGACCACCTCGGCGCGCGGACGCGGAGTCATGTCGATCCACAGCGTCGCCGACGGACGCCGCTCCAGAATGAAACGGAGCGAGCCTTTTTCCTGACGCAGCGCGCCGGCGTGGAACATCGTCCCGCTCACCCAATCGTCGTCGTCGAGATCGAAGAGGCCGGGAAGCTTCGGCTGATTGGGGATACGCTCGAACGCCTGCACGGACACGGCCGGATTCGGCAGCGGCCGCGCGCGGACGATGTAGAGATTGGTCGCATCGAACTCGAAGCTGGTCGCGCCGGGCGTTCGGAGGTCTTCGCCCCACCAGGCGATGGCCTCGCCGTTCGGCGCCACGATGCGAATGCCCTGGCGCACCCCGTTCGCCTCGCCGCGCAACATCGCGAACATCGCCGCGCGCGAGGCGGCAGGATTCGCGGTCAGCTTCGCCGCGACGCGTTCGACCGCCCCGTCGAGTCGCGATTCAGTGCGGGCGATGTCGCCGCGGATGTCGTCGACTTCGTGGCCGAGGTGTTGCGCCGACTTCGCATCGAAGTCGCGGCTCATCTGCGCGACGAACAGTTGCACGGTCAGCCAAGTCACGCCGGCGAGCAAAAGAAAGACCGCCGCGGCGCGCGCGGCGGTCGTGTTGGCTACCCGTGAGACGTGAAGCCGCATGAGAAGTGGACTAGTAGATTAGTCGGTTTGTCATCCTGAGTCGCCGGAGCCGCGTAGCGCGAAAGCGCGAGCGGCGGAGGACGACGAAGGATCTCAAGCTTCCCGACTCCGCCTGAAACCCACTGGGATTCAACACAACTTGGGAAGCTTGAGATCCTTCGCCGTCCTGCGCCGTTCCGTCGCTTCGCGACTCCCGGCTTGGCGGCTCAGGATGACAGCGCACATCACTTCCCCGCCGACCGGATCGAAACCACCGACCAGCTGTCGCCCTTCTGTTTCAGCGTGATGTACAGCTCGCGCGTCTCCGCCTTGCCCGCGTTCTGAATCGTCCAGGTGCCGGTGATGTGGTACTGCTGCTCGGCGCTGCTCTTCACCGCCTTCTGCTCTTCGAACGACGTCGGCTTGACCTTGTTGAACAGGCCGTCGAGAAGGTACGCGGCCTGATCGCGGCCGAAGAAATCGCTCTGCTCCATGAGGCCGGGGAACTGCAGCATCACCTTGTCGCCCGAGGCCATGCCCGCGACGATGGCTTGCGGGTCGCCGCTGCTGAACCCGCGCTTCAGGTTCGACATCGCCGTGTCGAGGTCGCGGAACTGCGCGGACGCGACCAGCGGAACGAACAGGAGCAGGGCTGCGAACTTCATCGAGAGTCTCATGGTGATCTCCAGTGCTTCGGATAACGGTGTGTCGCGAGTCGTTATTCTAGCAGATTCAATAACTTAGCTGGACTCGCAAAGGGTCATGATGTCCTCGCTCCGGGACACGATACCGCGCTCGGCAGCGACGTCGCGGAAGTCATCCGGCAAGGCCGCGGCGACGCGAAGTGGCTCATTTTTCAGCGGATGCGTCATCGAAAGCTCGCGTGCATGCAGCATCGGGCGCGCTTCATTGCGCTGCCCGTACAACCAGTCGCCGGCCAGCGGATGCCCGATCGCTGCCAGATGAACGCGGATCTGATGCGTGCGCCCGGTCATGAGATCGATGGCGATCAGCGAGCCGCGCGGCGTGGCGCGAAGCGGTGTAACGATGGTGATGGCGCGCTTGCCGCCATCGCCGGCGCCGAACGAAATCGGTCCGATGCGAATGAGCGGCGCATCGATGGTCTGCCGCTCGGCCAGCTCGCCCTCGCAAATCGCGACGTAGCGTTTGCGGATGCGCTTTTGCTCGAACTGCCGCGTGAGGTTCGCGTTGATCGAAGCCAGCTTCGAGAAAAACATCACGCCGCTCGTGCCGCGGTCCAGCCGCTGCATGAGAAAAAGCGGCTGCGTGTGCTGCGTCGCGATCTCCAGCAGTACCGGCTCATCCGCGTCATAGCCGCGCTGCACGACGATCCCGGCCGGCTTGTTGACGAAGAGGAGCGCGTCGTCTTCGTAGAGGATGTCGAGCGCGGCCACGCGAACACTCTAAACAACTGCGCCCTCGCCGCGTACAACGACGGATGCCCCGCCGCTTGCTCCTCGGTCTCCTCGCTCTTTCTCTGTTCTCGCGTTGCGCAACGTCGCCGAGGCCTGCTCTCGATTCCGCAACGACCGCAGAGATTCACCGCATCGTCGAGGAACAGATGCGCAGTCAGCACATCCCCGGCGCCGTGCTGGCCATCGTGCGCGACGATCGTGTCATCTACATGCAGGCGGTGGGCGTGCGCGACATCGAGCACAACCTGCCGGTCACGCCTGACACGCTCTTCCCGATCGGCTCGTGCACGAAAGCATTCACCTCGATGGAAATCGCCCGCAGCGCCGACCGCGGACTGCTCTCGCTCGACGATCATCCGCGCAAGTTTCTGCCGTACCTCAAACTGGCCGATCCGGAAGCCGATGCGCGGATCACCATCCGCGACATGCTCAGCCATCGCACCGGCCTCAAGGCCTACGCCGATCTCGCCGCCGAGCCGGGCGTCCTGACGCGCGAGGAGTACGTCCGCGCCGCGACGTCGGCCAAGCCGGCCGTACCGTTCCGGACGAAGTTCCAATACTCGAACGCGATGTACGCCGCCGCCGGCGAGATCGCCGGACGCGTCAATCACTCGACGTGGGAAGACATCATCGCCAACGATCTTTTCAAACCGCTCGGCATGACCTCGAGCGTTTCGATCATCACCGAGATGTTGAAGTCGCCCGACCACGCCACCGGCTACGTATTCGAGACGGCGTATCGCGCCGTTCCCGCGCCGAAGAGTCTCACCACGCTCGCACCCGGCGGCGCGATCGCGTCGAGCGCGCGCGACATGACGCAGTGGCTGCGCATGCTGACCGCCGGCGGGCGCGGGTTCATCTCGCCGGCGATGTTCCGCGAGCTGACCACGCCGCTCATCGCCGTCAATCCAACCACGTCATACGCGCTCGGCTGGGCTGTCTACGACTGGAACGGCCTGCGCGTGATCGAGCACAACGGCGGCTCCGAAGGCATCAGCGCGATCGTCAGCTTCATCCCCGAAAAGCACCTCGGCTTCGTCTTCCTCGCCAACACGTCGAGCAACTCGATGACGAAGGTCGGCACCGGCGCCGGCAAGCTCTTGTATCCGTTGCTCCTCGGACAAAAAACTCCGCCAATGCCTGCCTCCCCCGTGCAGCCGAAATCGCCGACCGCGCCGATCGCAGTCGATGTCCCCTCGGCTGACGCACTCCTCGCGCGGATGATCGACGCCGCCGGCGGCGAAGCCGTCCTTCGCGCTCACACCTCGATCGAAATCCACGCACACAAGTCGTACGACAACCAGGGCGTGTTCGCCGATCTGACGATCCAGTCGAAGGCGCCCGACCGCCACAACGAAACCGAAGTCTGGACAGCGGCGAATCGCGAGATCGGCCGCCTCCGCGTCTACTTCGACGGCGCGCACGGCGGACAGGAGACGACGTTCGGCCAGGACTCCGTCAACGACGACGCCGCAAACGCCCACGATCGTCGCCAGTACGCGTTTCCGCAACTCACCGCACTGAAAAACCAACCGATCACCGTCCGCGCCGGCGACAACGACACCTGGATCCTCGACCTCGGCGACGGGATGCGGCTGCTCGTTTCGCGCAAGACCGCGCTCATCACCGGCCGCGAAAAGGATGGCGAGACGATCGCGTACGACGACTACCGCAACGTCGACGGCGAAATGATTTCGTTCCACTCCACCATCGAAGACAACCTCGGTACATCCACGATCGTCATCGACTCGATCCGCTTCAATGTGCCGTTAGACGACGACGTCTTCAGTCCGCGTGGCAAACCGACTGGACCGTAGCGCCGGCGGCTCGCCGGCTGGACCGCCAGCGGCTCGCTGGCGCGTTGCGAATCACTTGCCGCCGAGCCGGCGGCGGTACAGCCAGCGAGCCGCTGGCGCTACGTTTTCAGTCCGCGTCGCTAGCGCGGGTAGAGCAGAAACTCCTCGCGCCTCTTCGCGAACTCGCGCAACGGCTCCTCCCACTCCGCCACCCACTCGTCGATATTGCCGCCGCCTTCGACGATCTCGCGGTAACGAGCACTGCCGGCAAGGAGATCGATGGCCAAGCGGTCGGAGACGAATTCATACGTCTCGCGGCGCCAGTCGAACTTCTCCGGATTCATGTCGCGCGCGACCTTCACGCACCATAGCCCCGTCCGATACGGCTCGAACTCGCCACGATTCGTCACATGCAACTCGACTCCGCCGCAGACCTTCCCCGCATGTTTCTGAAACGTCGGCAGAAAGTAGTGCGGACGGAAACGGACGCCCGGCAATCTGATCGCGTTGAGCTTCTCGGCCAGCTTGAACGGATCGATCCACGGTGCGCCGAACAGCTCGAATGGATGCGTCGTCCCCCGCCCTTCGCTCAGGTTCGTTCCCTCGATCAAGCACATGCCGGGATAAACCGTGGCCGTTGAAACCGTGGGCATGTTCGGCGATGGGATCACCCACGGCAGGCCCGTTTCGTCCCACCACATCGATCGCACCCAGCCGCGCATCGGAATCACGAGCAGATCGCAATTGAGCTGAAAGACTTTGTTGAAGTAGCGCGCCAGCTCGCCGGCAGTCATGCCGTGGCGCGTCGGCAGCGCGAACATCCCCACGAAACTCGAAAACTGCTCCTCGCGAATGTTTCCTTCGAGATGCAGACCGTCGATCGGATTCGGCCGATCGAGCACGATCACCTGCACGCCCGCCTCGGCTGCCGTGCGCATGCACAGCGCCATCGTGTAGATGAAGGTGTAGTAGCGCGAGCCGATGTCTTGCAGATCGATCACCAGTGCGTCGAGGTTTTCCAGCAACTCGCGGCGCGGCGCGAGGTCGTTCTCGCTCGCGCCGTACAGCGAGTAGACGGTAAGACCCGTCATCGGATCGGTGGAGTGATCGATGTGAGCCATGTCCTGCGCCTCGCCCCAGATCCCATGCTCAGGACCAAACAGCGTCGTCAGCTTCCATCCTCGGCCGCGATGCAGCAGATCGACGACATGGCGCAGATCGCTCGTGACCGCGCTCTGATTGGTTACGAGGCCGATATTTTTCCCCGCGATGGGGCGTGGATCATCAAGAAGTACTTCCAGTCCGGGCCGGACGATCGTCAATGTTCTGTTTTCCCTTCGAGGAGCTGCAGCGCATGCGGGATGAGGTGCAGAATCGCCTGCAGATTCTCCCGCGCGCCGCTCTCGCTACCGGGTAAATTCACGATGAGTGCCGTCCCACGAATCGCCGCCTGCGCTCTCGACAGTGGCGCCATGGCCGTCTTCTGCAGCGAGGCCGAGCGCATCAGCTCCCCGAACCCCGGAATGACCTTCTCGCACACGCGCAACGTCGCCTCGGGTGTGACATCGCGCGCCGCGATTCCGGTCCCGCCGGTGGTCACGACGAGCCGCACGCCATCGCCAGTCGCCGCCTCGATCGCCTCGGCAATCGCGTCGACGTCGTCGGAGACAACGATGACCGCATCGACGTCGTAAGTAGCCGAAAGGATTTCCCGTACTGCCGGCCCGGATCTGTCGACCCGCTCGCCTCGCGAGGCAGCATCAGAGCAGGTGATGACGCGTGCTTTGATCATTTCGCGCGGATTCTATCTGCGTCATCTGCGGATGAAATCTCGATCCGCAGATCCACGCAGATTACGCAGATAAGATTCGAGGTGAATGCTCCGCACCGACTTCGCCTACGACCTGCCGCCGGAGCTGATCGCGCAGGAGCCGCGCGAGCGCGGCAAGTCGCGGATGATGGTCGTGCACCAGAACGGCATCGAGCACGACTCGTTCGCCAATTTTCCTGAGCGCTTGAACGCCGGCGACGTGCTCGTCATCAACGACACGCGCGTCATTCCGGCGCGGCTGTTCGCGAAGCCGAAGCAAGGCATGTCGCGGCCGATCGAGATCCTGCTGACGCGCCAGCGCGACGGCGGCGTTTGGGAAGCGTGGTGCAAACCGGCCAAGCGAGTGAAGATCGGCGACGAATTGACCTTCAGCGATAAGTTGCGCGCTCGCGTTCTGAAAAAAGACGAAGGTACGGTCACGCTCGATTTCGAAGGGGATACCGAGGAGATCGAACGGATCGGGATCCCACCGCTGCCGCCGTACATCGCGCGGGAAACACCGCGGGATGAGGATCGCGAGGCATATCAGACTGTCTACGCCGCTGAACGCGGCGCCATCGCCGCGCCGACTGCCGGTCTGCACTTCACGCGGGAGATTCTGGAGAGGATTGAAGCGCGTGGCGTCGAGGTCGTTCGCATCACGCTGCACGTCGGCATTGGTACCTTCAAGCCGGTGAAGGTTGAGGACGTCGCCGATCACGTCATGGATTCCGAGCGTTACGAAATCAGCGCGGATGCCGCGTCGCGTCTCAATCGCGCTCTCGATGACAAGCGAACCATCGTCGCCGTCGGCACGACCTCGGTGCGCACACTCGAAAGCGCGATTCGCGCCGGCGATGGTCGATTCAACGCCGGCAGCGCGGAGACGAACATCTTCATCACGCCCGGTTTTCCGTTCCGCGCAGTTGACAGGTTGTTGACCAACTTCCACCTGCCCGAGTCCACGCTCCTGATGCTAGTCTCCGCGTTCGCGGGGATTGGCACCATCCGCCGCGCCTACTCCGAGGCCATTTCCCACCGCTACTTTTTCTACAGCTACGGCGACTGCATGTTCCTCGAAAGGATCCGATGAAACGCATCCTCTTCTCCCTCCTCGCTTCATTGATCGTCATTACCGCCGTTCCGGCGCAGACTCCGCCGACTCCTCCGACCGAGAAGAAAGCCGAGCCGAAGAAGCCGGAGAAGGCCGAGCAGGAGCCACGTCCTGCGTCGCAGGAGCAGCAGAAACAGGATTCGCAGAAGAAGGACGCGCCGCCGCCAGCGAATGCGCAGGCCTCGCCGAATCCAATCGGAGCGGAGGGCGCGGCCGAGAAAAAGGAAGACAAGAAGTGGGACGTCAACAACCCGCCCGGGCCGCAGTACGACGTACCGATTGACGTGACGGAGGGCACGTGGTTGTCGCTGGACGTGAGCCCTGACGGCAACGAGATCGCCTTCGATCTCCTCGGCGACATCTACACGATTCCGATGACGGGCGGAGAGGCGAAAGCGCTCACCACCGGCATCGCCTGGGACATGCAGCCGCGCTACTCGCCGAACGGGAAGTGGATCGCCTTCACCAGCGACCGCGCCGGCGGCGACAACATCTGGATCATGAATCGCGACGGTGGGAAGCCACAGCAGGTGACGAAGGAAACCTTCCGCCTGCTCAACGAGCCGTATTGGTCGCCCGACTCCGAGTACCTCGTCGCCCGCAAGCACTTCACTGCCGAGCGCTCCCTCGGCGCCGGCGAAGTCTGGCTCTATCACCGCAGCGGTGGCGAGGGATTGCAACTCACGAAGAAGCGCACCGACCAGAAAGACACAGGCGAGCCCGCGCTGTCGCCCGACGGCCGCTACCTCTATTACTCGGACGACACCACGCCCGGCGCGATCTATCAGTACAACAAAGATCCCAACACGCAGATCTACGTCATCCAGCGCCTCGATCGCCAGACCGGCGAGATCGAGCCGTTCGTCACCGGTCCCGGCGGATCCGTGCGGCCGACGCCGTCGCCCGACGGCAAGTCGCTCGCGTTTATCCGGCGCGTCCGCTACAAATCGACGCTCTTCGTCCTCGATCTCGAATCCGGAAAAGAGACGCCGATTTACGACGGCCTCGATCGCGACATGCAGGAGACGTGGGCCATCCACGGCCTCTATCCGACGATGGCCTGGACGCCCGACAACAAGTCCATTGTCTTCTGGGCCGGAGGCCACATCAGCCGGATCGATGTTGCGTCGAAGGCAGTCACGCCGATCCCGTTTCACGTTCACGCATCGCGGCGAATCCAGGAAGCGCTTCGCGTTCCGATCGAGGTCGCGCCGTCGAACTATCCCGTCAAAATGCTGCGCTGGAGCACTGTTTCGCCGAACGGCAAGCAGGTCGTCTACGGCGCGCTCGGATATCTCTACACCCGCGATCTGCCGGCTGGCACGCCGCACCGGCTGACCAAACAAACCGATCACTTCGAGTTCTATCCGGCTTGGTCGCGCGACGGAAAATCGATCGTCTACACGACCTGGAACGATCAGACCCTCGGCACGATCCGCATCGCGCCCGCGATCGGAGGTGAAGGCCGCGTGATCACCGACAAGCCCGGCCACTACATCGAGCCGGCGTTCTCACCGGACGGATCGAAAGTCGTCTACCGCACCACCAGCGACGGGTATCTCCGTTCCGCGCTCTGGTCGGGCGAGACCGGCATCTACATCGTTCCCGCGGCCGGCGGCGCATCGAAACTCATCACGAAGAAAGGCGCCTCGCCGCAGTTCGGCGCATCGAACGACCGCATCTTCTTCATGACCTTCGAGGATGAAGACAAACGCGGCCTGCACTCCATCGGCATCGACCGCACCGACGAGCGCGCCCATCTCCTCTCCGCATTCGCCACAGAGTACGCGCTCTCACCCGACGAGAAGTGGGTGGCCTTCCGCGAGAAGTTCAACGCCTACATCGCGCCGTTCATCCGCACCGGCAAGACGATCGACATCGGTCCCGACACGAAGTCAATTCCGGTCGCGAAGGTCACGAAGGAAGCGGGCGAGTATCTGCACTGGGCCGGCGACGCCTCGCGCCTTTACTGGTCCCTCGGACCCGAACTTTTCTCTCGCGATCTCAAAGACTCCTTTGCCTTCATCGCCGGCGCGCCCGAGAAACTGCCCGACGCGCCCGCGAAGGGCATCAACATCAGCTTCTCGCAGCCGTCCGATGTCCCCACCGGCAAGCTCGCGCTCACCGGCGCTCGCATCATCACGATGCACGGCGACGACGTCATCGCCGACGGTACCGTCGTCATCGACCGCAATCGCATCACCGCCGTCGGTCCACGCGCGAGCACAGCCGTCCCGTCGGACGCGAAGGTCATCGACGTGGCCGGCAAGACCATCATGCCGGGCATCGTCGACGTGCACTGGCACGGCGCGATGGGCGCCGACGAGATCATCCCGCAACAGAGTTGGGTCAACTACGCCGCCCTGGCCTTCGGCGTGACCACGCTGCACGATCCGTCCAACAACTCCTCCGAGATTTTCACCTCCGCCGAGATGCAGCGCGCCGGCGAAATCCTCGGGCCGCACATCTTCTCCACCGGCACGATCCTCTACGGCGCCAAGGCTCCCTTCAAAGCCGACATCGCCAATCTCGATGACGCGCTCTTCCACCTCCGCCGCATGAAAGCGATCGGCGCGATCAGCGTGAAGAGCTACAACCAGCCGCGCCGCGATCAGCGCCAGCAAGTCATCGAGGCCGCGCGCCAGACCGGCATGATGGTCGTGCCCGAAGGCGGGTCGTTGTTCGAACACAACATGACCATGGTGGTGGACGGCCACACCGGCGTCGAACATTCGATCCCCGTCGCCAACGCGTACGACGACGTCGTGCAGCTCTGGTCGAAGTCGCACAGCGGCTACACGCCGACGCTGATCGTCGGCTACGGCGGCCTGTGGGGCGAGAACTACTGGTACGCGAAGACAAACGTCTGGGAAGACAAGCGCCTGCTGACGTTCGTGCCGCGTCGTGTGATCGATTCGCGATCGCGCCGCCGCACGCTCGCGCCCGACGATGAGTGGAACCACTTCAGCAACGCGGCGCTGGCGAAGAAACTCAACGACGCCGGCGTCTCCGTCCAACTCGGCGCGCACGGCCAGCGCGAAGGCCTCGGCGCGCATTGGGAGCTGTGGATGTTCGTGCAGGGCGGCATGACGCCGCTGCAGGCCATCCGCGCCGCAACGCTCAGCGGCGCGCACTACATCGGGATGGACAAGGATGTCGGCTCGCTCGAACCGGGCAAGCTCGCCGACCTGCTGGTGCTCGATTCCAATCCGCTCGACAACATCCGCAACTCGGAATCGATCCGCTACACGATCGCCAACGGCCGCATCTTCGACGCCATGACCATGAACGAGATCGGCAACCATCCGCGCACGCGCCAGCCGTTCTATTTCGAACTGCCAGGGAACGATGCGGCTGGAAGGGCGACCGCGGCGGCGAGCGATGATGATGAGTAATTGATGAGGAATCACCAGTAGCTTGTGGTGACTTCAACATCGCCCATCACGACCGCCTGACAGGCCAGCCGCTCGTCGGCGGCAAATCCGCGCTGCGCCGACACGCGTAGCTCGATCATTGTCGGTGCGCTGAGATTTTCCGCGCCCGCGAGCACGCGCACGACGCATCGTCCGCAGACGCCGACGCTGCCGCAGGAATTGCCGAGCGGCGCTTCGGCGCGGCGAGCGGCATCGAGAAGGGTCTCGTTCGGATGGGCATCAGCGACAGAGCCGAGAGGCGCGAAAGTTACACGCACCGCGCGATTCTCGCATCCTCCGTTCACAAAGATTTCGCGTCGCTGTTAGAAACTTTCGGCGCCTCGCGGCGTCTATACATGCGAGACAACGGAGGAATTCAATGAGCAGCGCCATCAAGACGACGGACGAAACGAGACTTGCCGAGGAGATTGTGGGGACGCTGGAAGCAGACGCGGTGCGGGTCTGCTCGGACGACCGCGACTCGATTCGCTTCTCGATCCGCGCCGCCGGCATGAAGCTGCGCTCCATCGTCCTCCGCCGATGGGCCCTGCGCCGGCTCCTCAACGACCCAGCCGGTCCGGTGAAGATCGAGTACCTCCAGCGCGAGCTCCGCACCGCCGCCTCGCAGCGCATCGAGTACGCCTACCCGCGCAAGAGCATCGTCCGCAAGGACATGCCGGCAACCTTCGCGCCGTTGGCGCAGGCGCGGTAGCTGTAACCGAATCGTCAGCAAATCGGTAGATTTACCTTCGAAACGGGAGTAGCATCCCGCGATGGCTGCTGATCTGGATGCTCTCGATCTCAAAATCCTGACGCACCTTCTTCGCGACGGCCGCGCTCCCGCGCAGCAGGTCGCCGATGCGGTGGGACTTTCGCGTCCAGCCGTCGCCGACCGCATCGCACGCCTCGAACGTGACGGCGTCATCCGCGGACATACCGTCGTCGTGGAGCCGAAAGCGCTCGGACGCGCCGTCACCGCCTTCGTCGCGGCGCGCGGACAGACGCTCGATGCGAAACGCAAAAAAGCATTCGACGCGATTCTGAAGACGGACGAAATCGTCGAAGCGCACACCGTCGCCGGCGATGACTGCTTCTTCATCAAGGTCCGCACAGACTCCATCACTTCGCTCGACGAGCTCGTGTCGAAGCTGACTTCGCCGCCGCTGTCACTGGCCACGCGCACCACCATCGTCATGAAGACCCATTGCGAGAAAATCGGCGGGATCAACCTCGGAGAAAAGTAGGCAAAGAAATGAAGCACGATCGCACCCTCGCCTACGCCGCGTTCGCCGTCGTCTGCATCGTCTGGGGTACGACGTACCTCGCCATCCGCATCGCCGTGACGACGATGACGCCGTTTCTCCTCACCGGCGCGCGCTACCTGTTCGCCGGAATCGTCCTGTTCATCATCGCCAAGTTGCACGGCGACGAGATCCCGAAGAGCCGGCGCGTGCTGGGCGACGTCGTCCTCTGCGGCGTGCTGATGGTGGCCATCGGAAACCTGACCGTGGTGTGGGCCGAGCAGTGGGTGCCGAGCGGATTCGCGGCCCTCTTCGTCGGCACCGCGCCCTTTTGGGCGACGTTGATCGAACTGCTGCGACGTTCCGGCGAGCGCCTCGAGCGGCGCGCCGCGGTTGGACTGCTCATCGGCTTCGCTGGCGTGGCCATGCTCGTCACTCCGCGCGGCGCTGGTAGCGCGTTCGATCGCCGCTTCGTCATCGGTGCCATCGCCATCCAACTCGGCAGCATTGCCTGGCAGTACGGCACGATTCGCGGCAAGTACGCGCTCGCGTCCATGGCGCCGCTGATGTCGTCCGCGCTGCAGATGCTGGCCGGCGGCTTCGTCGTCTCGCTCGCCGGCCTCGCACTCGGCGAGCTTCCGCACTTCCACTCGACGCCGCGAACGTTCGTAGCGCTCGCGTACCTGTCGATCTTCGGCTCCGTGCTCGCCTACACGTCATACGTCTACGCCGCGCGGCACCTGCGCTCGACGAACATGTCGCTCTACGCCTACGTGAACCCGGTCGTCGCTGTGATCCTCGGCTGGCTCGTGCTCCACGAACAACTGACCTGGGTCTCGATTCTGGCGATGATCGTCATCCTCGGCGGCGTGGCGATGGTGCAGAGCGGCCGAGGGGCGAAGCGAAGAGTCACGATTTCGCGCGAGGCGCCGAGGCAGAAGGCGGCGTAGACTCGTGCGATGTTTCGCCCGCGCATCTTGCTCCTCATTGCTGCCGTCGCCATCATCGCAACGCTTGCGTTGACGATGCACGGCGCGCCGCCGAAGCTCGGACCTGCGCCGGTCGTCGTCGAACTCTTCACGTCACAGGGATGTTCGAGTTGTCCTCCCGCCGACGCGCTGATCCACGACATCGCCAACGATCCCGCCTTGCGCGGACGCGTCATCCCGCTGGCCTTCCACGTCGACTACTGGGACCGGCTCGGCTGGCGCGATCCCTTCTCGTCGAACGAGTGGACGCAACGCCAGGCGCGCTACGCCCGCACGATGCACCTCAACTCCGCTTACACGCCGCAGGCCGTCGTGAACGGAACCCGCGAATTCGTCGGCTCAAACCGCGCCGCGTTGAGCGCCGCGCTGGAGAAAGCGTCGAGCGAGAAGGGAGGCGAAATCACGCTCGCCGCCCGCCGCGAAGGCAACTCCCTCATCGCCACCATTCACGCGACTGTCCCCGCGAACGATGACCTCATGCTTGCCGTCGTCGAAGACGGCGTCACCACGAAAATCGAGCACGGTGAAAACGCCGGGCGAACGATTACGAATGACGCCATCGTATGGAAGCTGATTCGTGTGAAGCCGGGCCAACCCAACGTGATCGTTCCGTTGGAAGCCGCGTGGCGTAGCGTCCGCGCGATCACATTCGTGCAGGACCGTGCCACGCTGGCCATCCGCGCGTCAGCGTCGGCCGAGCTCAAATAGACGCTGCGCTCGTAGAATGATGCAATGAAGCGCATTCTTCTCGCCGCTCTGCTCATCGTTCCCGGCTGCAAAGCTGAAAACAGCACGCCGAATGCGGCGATGGAACCGGCTGCGGTCGAGCGATCGGCATCGAAAGCACCCCAAGCCGTTGCGAGCACCACGGCGCCGCCAGCGCAACCACAGACCCGCATGATTATCCGCAACGCCACGATGAGCGTCGTGGTCCGCGATGCCGTTGATGTGCTGCAGAAAGTGACGACGCTCGTTGAGTCGAAGGGCGGCTACGTTGCTGACACAAAACAGTGGAAGGAGCGGGAGCAGGTACGTGCGAACGCCGTTCTTCGCGTTCCCGCGGCGCAGCTCATGCCGATTCTTGCGGCGATCCGCGGCTTGGCCATCCGCGTCGAAGTCGAGAACGTCAACGCGCAGGACGTGTCGCAGGAGTACGCCGACCTCGCCGCGCAACTCCGCAATCTGCAGGCAGCGGAGACGGAGCTACGCGAACTGTTGAAGACCGTTCGTGAGCGTACACAGAAGGCCTCCGAGATTATGGAGATCTACACCGAGATCACGAAGGTGCGCGGCGACATCGAAAGGATCCAGGGCCGCATCCAGTATCTGTCGCAGATGTCGGCGCTCTCCACGATCACGCTCGACCTCGTCCCCGACGTGCTGGCCGTGCCGGTCGTGGAACCCGGGTGGCAACCTGTGGCGACGATCAAGAACGCCAGCCGTTCACTCGTGAACAGCCTCAAAGGTGTCGCGGACGTGCTGATCTGGGTTGTGCTCTACATACTCCCGCTTGGGCTGATCTTCGTCGTGTTCGCGCTGATCGTTCGCGCGGTGTGGAAACGATTGAGCAAGATTCGTAGCCAGGGCCATATGAGCAATGGCGAGTAGAGAAGAATCGATCCGGTCCGAAATTCGTCGTTGTGACGGTGCAACGCCAGAAATCTTGCGTCAAATCGATGTTGCTCTCGAAGAAAGCCCTTCTGCTGAACTCTGGATCCTGCGCGGTGATGCGATTCAGCTGAGCGACGGTCTCACGCACACGGTTGCAGACGCGGAGCAAAGCTATTTACGAGCGGCTGAATTGGAACCTTTGTCCTCTTTCGCCTATGAGTCGCTCGGCTACTTTCATCTCGCAGTGATGGATGACGCGGCGACGGCTAAGACATTCTTCGAGCGCGCCCTCGCTCTCGGCGGCGGAGAGTCATCAAGCGAGGGTCTCCGCAACGCAATGACGGAACTTCGCGCGAGGAATTTTAAAGAAGTAGTTGACGAGATCAATCAGAAGTACAGCGGCGTGTTCCGCCGTTTGAGCGAGTACGATCACCGCAGGTAGTGGCAGGTGTACCCGTTCGGATAGCGCTGCAGGTAGTCCTGGTGGTAATCCTCGGCTTCATAGAAATTCGTGAACGGAACGACCTCCGTCACGATCGGGCGCGACCACTTCGGCTGCGCGCGCTGGATGGCGCGCTGAGCGGCATCGTGTTGCGATTCATCGTGGTAGAAAATCGCGGAGCGGTATTGGGTGCCGATGTCGTTGCCCTGGCGGTTCGCGGTCGTTGGATCGTGCAGGCGGAAGAAGAAGTCGAGAATGTCGTCGTACGAAATCTTCGATGGATCGAACTCGATCTGCAGCGACTCCGCGTGGCCGGTGCGGCCGGTCTTCACGTCCTCGTAGCGCGGCTTGTCCAGCGTGCCGCCGGCGTAGCCGACAGTCGTGTCGGTTACGCCGGGCAGTTTGCGAACGAGTTCTTCGATGCCCCAGAAGCAGCCGCCGGCGAGTGTGGCCGTCTCCGTCATTTGTGCGCGTCCTTCTTGAAGAGGTGGACGTACTCGCCGTAGCCCTCGGCTTCTAGCTTGTCGACGGGGATGAAGCGAAGCGATGCTGAGTTCATGCAGTAGCGCTGGCCGGTCGGCGCGGGACCGTCGTCGAAAACGTGTCCGAGGTGCGAGTCGGCGTGCTTGGAGCGGACTTCGGTGCGCGACATGAAGAACTTGCGGTCGGTCTTCGTCACCACGTTCGCCGGCTCCAGGGGACGGGTGAAACTCGGCCAACCGGTGCCGGACTCGAACTTGTCGTTCGAGCTGAAAAGCGGCTCGCCGCTGACGATGTCGACGTAAATCCCGGCGGCGTGATTGTCTGCGTACTCATTGCGGAACGGCGCCTCGGTGCCTTCGTGCTGCGTGACTTCGTACTGAATCGGCGTGAGCTTTTTTTTCAGCTCCGCGTCGGAAGGTTTGACGTAGTTGGCCATCCTGTCTCCTTTGCTGTGAACCTGCGGATTTCCGGGCGCGGCGACGACCGGGTGCTGCGTGACGATCATGTAAACGCCGGTGGCGATGATGGTTCCGGCTGCGATCGGCAGCCATTTTTTGGGGATTGAGCTCATGGGTTCTCCTTGTGCGAGCTACGAAAACGGAGGCATTGGCGGATTCGTTCCAACTCAATCGCGGCGGAAATGGGCGCCGCGCGATACCGGATTCCGCAGCGCCGAGTTGGCCACGATCATGGCCATCTGCTGGCCGTGGAAGAGCTCCAGGATCGCCTTGCTGATCGTCGACTCGTGGTAGTACTTCGTGAGGCGGCTGCCGAGCTCGCGCATGTCGGCCACGGCGCGTTTCAGGCGCTCGTAGGTGCGCACGATGCCGACGTAGTTCCACATCGTGTGCTGGATCGTGGTCCAGTCCTGCAGGATCAGCGCGGGGTCTTCCATGTTCTGGTGGCCGGGCGGACGCCAGTCGGGGATCGACAGCAGGAGCGCGTCGTCGATCGAGCCGATGCCGGGCGGACGCGTGCCATACGAACGGCGGATCGCGGGGGCGTCGCCGAGGCGGGCGCGTCGGGGGATGGGACCGGTGGCGGATTCGACCGGCGTGGTCGACGACTCGTACTTTTCGCGGATCGAGACTGCGGCGAAATAGCCCCAGGTCAGACCTTCGAGCAGCGACGTCGAGGCCAGACGATTGCCGCCGTGAAGACCCGTGCATGAGGTCTCGCCGATCGCGTAGAGCCGCGTCAGAGTCGTCTCGCCGGCGGTGTTCGCGAGGATGCCGCCACAGAAATAGTGAGCCGCGGGGACGACCGGAATCGGATCGCGCTCGATGTCGATGCCGATGTCCGCGCACGCTTTGCGGATGTTCGGGAAGCGCTCCGCGATCGGCTCGTGGCCGTGGTAGAAGTTGGCGAGATCGAGGTAGACGAATTCGTCCTTGTTCGTCGTCATTTCTTCGACGATTGCGCGGGCCACGACGTCGCGCGGCGCGAGATCCTTCAGCACCGGCGAATACTTTTCCATGAAGTACTCGCCTTTCTCATTCTTCAGCCGCGCGCCCTCGCCGCGCAGCGCTTCGGAAATCAGATAGTGATTGGCCTTCTTGTCGGCCAGCGCTGTCGGATGAAACTGCACGTACTCGGCGTTCGTCACGCGCGCGCCGGCGCGCTGCGCCATGACCACGCCGTCGCCGATGGCGTTGCGCGTGTTCGTCGTGTGCAGGTAGATCTGGCCGATCCCGCCGGTGGCGAGGATGGTGAAGTCGCTGAAGATCGTGAAGACTTCGTTCGTCCGGTTGTCGAGGAGATACGCGCCCGCGCATTCGTTCGTGAGGCGGTAGCGGACCTGGATGTCGGTCGGATGATGCTGCGTCGTCAAGAGATCGATCGCGGTCATCTCCGTCACGAGCGTGATGTTCGGTTCGTTCTTCACGCGGTTGAGAAGCGAGGTTTCGATGGCGCGTCCCGTGGCGTCGCCGGAGTGGATGATGCGCGGCAGCGAATGCGCCCCTTCCTGCGTCAGATCGAGCTCGCCTTCTTCGCTGACGGAGAAGGGCACATGCATCTCATCGAGCAGCAGTTCCTTGACCACACGCGGCCCTTCCACGGCCAGGAAGCGCACCGCCTCTTCGTTCGAGAGGCCGGCACCGGCGGCGATGATGTCCGCGATCAGCTTGGCGGGCGTGTCGCCTTCGCCCTCATAGATGATCCCGCCCTGTGCCCAGAAGGTGTTGCAGTCCTTCGGATCGGCGGCCTTGGTGACGAGGAGGACTTTGATCCCCGCGCCAGCCAGGCAGAACGACGCCGTGAGTCCGGCGATGCCGGTGCCGATGACGAGGACGGGGTAGTGGTCGCGGTTCTTCAGCGCAGGCACGGTGGCGCATTGTATTCGCCGACTGTCACGCGATCTCCCACCGTTTCGTCAATTGCCGCGCGGCGATGAAAAAGACGATCGCCCAGCCGACGAGCACTGCCGCGGGCAACGCGAGCGATGACAGCGGAAGTTCGCGCCAGAAGACGTTCGTGAATCCTTCCAACGCCCACGAGTTGAAGAGAACCAGCCCCGCTTTCTGCAGGCCGGCCGGCATGAGGAAGCGCGGGAACATCGAGCCGCCGATTGCGGAGAACGAGAGGACGACCAGCGTCGACATCGCCCCGAGTTGTGCGCGCGTGCGACAGACGCCGGCGAGCAGGAGTCCGAATGCCGAGGTGGCGAGGGACGTCGAGAGAGCCATGATCAGGAATCCTGCGATGTGCTGCACGAGCTGCAGACGGAAAGCGATCGCGCCCCACACGAACATCACGCAGATCTGCGTGAAGCCGAGCGTCCAGAGATAGACGAGTTTGCCGAGGAGAAGCTTGGTCAGCGTGAGGCGCGTGGTGAGGATGCGGTCGAGCGTGCCGCTTTCGTTTTCCTCGAGCAGCGCGCCGCCGGCGTTGGAGGCGGTGAAGAGTAGGAACATGACGCCGATTCCTGCCGCGTAGAGCGCCGCGACGACGTTCGATTTGTTCTGGCCGATGACGTCGGTCTTGTCGATGCGAATGAGCGAATCGGATGAGCGCGTGGTCGATGGTTTCGCGCTGAACGTACGGTAGCTCTTCATGTTCTGGTCGAGGTTCGCCTTCTGTTGCGCGGTCAGCCCGCCGCTCCAGCGATCGACCTCGGTCACGCCCGCGTCCATCATCATCTCCGGCATCGCCATCATCATGTTCTTCTGCAGCAGTCCGCCCACGACCTGATCGGCGATCGGATCGGCGGAGTCGGCGAGGAGCCGGAACGCGGGACCATTGCTGCCGCCGGCGAACTGGATCTTCGTCGTGCCGAAGCCTTTCGGAATCACCAGCGCGACCGGAGCGTCGCCGGAGCGAATCGCGTCCTCTGCTGATTTGGCGTCGAACGGAGTGCTGCTCTTTTTCGGTGTGGTGACGACGTCGAGGGCCGACTCGCGTTTCAACGCATCGATCAGACGCCGCGAACTATCGCTGTGATCGAGATCGGCGATCACCACGGTCGTCTTCGGCGTCTTCGACTTCTGCGCACCGAAGATGCCGGCGAAGATCGAGAAGAAGACGATCGGAACGATGAAGCTGAGCATGAGCGCCGCGCGGTCGCGGCGGAGGTTGAGCCATCCGGCTCGGACGACAGAGGCGATCATTCGCGTAGACCCTTTCCGGTGAGGTGCAGGAAGACTTTTTCGAGCGAGGGAGACTTCATGGTCAGGTCGCGCACGGCGCTGCCCTGGGTTTCCGCCTCGCGCATGACGCGCAACATTTCCGCGGCATCGTCGATGAGATGGGTGACGTGTGTTCCGTCGGCGAATTCGACGATGACTTCGCGCTTCGTGCCGATGGTGTCGCGCACCAGCTCGTCCTTCGTGCCGGTGGCGATGACTTTGCCGTCGTCGATGACGGCGATGCGGTCGCAGAGGCGTTCGGCCTCTTCCATGTAGTGCGTGGTGTAGATGAGCGAAACGCCGTCGGTGCGCAACGTCTCGATCATCTGGTAGATCCGTTCGCGCGATTGCGGATCAACGCCAACCGTCGGCTCATCGAGCAGCAACACGCGCGGCCGGTGCAGAACACCGATGGCCATATTGAGCCGCCGCTTCATGCCGCCGGAGAACGATTTCACCGGCTCTTTCGCGCGATCGGTCAGCGCCGCCCAGTCGAGCGAGCGCGTGATCGCCTCGTCGAGAGTTTTTCCGCCGAGCCCGAGGTAGCGTCCGAAGACGATGAGGTTCTCGTGCGAGGAGAGATTCGGATACAGCGCGATCTCTTGCGGCACCACGCCCACCTCGGCACGCGCCTCGGTGTCGCCGGCCGGAGCCGCTTTGCCGAAGATAGTGACGGAGCCGCTGTCGGGCTGGACGCGGCCCATGATCGTCCGCACGAGTGTCGATTTGCCTGCGCCGTTCGGACCGAGCAACCCGAGGACCTCGGAAGGCCGCAGCGCGAGCGAAACGCCGTCGAGCGCGCGGCGGGATGCGAACGTCTTCACGACGTTCTCGATTTGTAGTGGATTCATGCCGCCAATGTAGGGCGCGAGCCGCGATTCGCCCCGTGTCGAAAGTCATGAAGGCGGGATGACAAATGTAAGGATAATCGGCACATGCGCTACGCACTGATCCTTGCCTTCATCGCCTTCGCCGCAGTCGCCCAGGAGCCGCCGAAGGTCGCCCCCGCCCCCGTGGACAAGACACTTCACAGCACGCTACTGCTGCCGAAGGACACGACCAAGCCGATGCCGATCGTGCTCCTGATCTCCGGCTCAGGCCCGACCGACCGCAACGGCAATTCGCCGATGTTGAAGGGCAAGAACAACTCGCTGCTGATGCTGGCGGAAGGGCTGGCCTCGAACGGAATCGCCTCGCTGCGCTACGACAAACGCGGCGTCGGTGAGAGCGCCGGCGCGATGGTGGCGGAAGCGGATCTCCGTTTCGACACGTACGTCGATGACGCGCTGTCGTGGTGCGAGCAGCTCCGCAAGGACAAGCGCTTCACCGCCGTCATCATCGCCGGCCACAGCGAAGGCTCGCTGATCGGGATGCTTGCTGCGAAACGCTGCAACGCCGATGGTTTCGTCTCCATCTCCGGCGCCGGACGCTCTGCCGCCGAAATCCTCCGTATGCAATTGGCCGGCAAACTTCCGCCGGAACTCGCGACGCAGAGCGACGCGATCCTGAAGAATCTCGAAGCCGGAAAGACGACGGAGAACCCGCCGCCGCAGCTGGACGCGATCTATCGCCCGAGCGTGCAGCCGTACATGATCTCCTGGTTCCGCTACGACCCCGCGAAGTGGATCGCCGCGCTGACCGTCCCGGTGCTCATCGTTCAGGGAACGACCGACCTGCAAGTCACGGTCGATGACGCCAAGCGCCTCGCCGCCTCGAATCCAAAAGCGAAGTTGCTCCTGATCGAGGGGATGAATCACGTCCTCAAGGAAGTCCCGGACGATCGCGACAAACAGATCGCGTCGTACAGCAATCCCGACCTGCGTCTCGCGCCGGAGTTTTTAGTCGGCGTCGTCGATTTTGTGCGGAAGGTGGGGAAGTAGGAGAATTGGCGACATGTCTGAAACAAAGACGGAAGAGCCGGTGAAGCCGGTCGACGATGATAGGGACGATCATTGGGCGCATTACCGCTCGATTCAGCTCACACCGGAACAGGTCGCGGCGGGTCGTGCGCGATTGCAAAAGGACATCGACCGCGCTCGCGCCGCGGGTGTCTACGAAGAGCTCCTCAAGTGGGAGGGGAAGGTCCACTGGGACATCGACATCGACGAGCTGCGCGAGGATCGTGATTGATCGCGATCGATACGAGTTCTTTGCGCCGATGGTCGGCGAAAGAGCCGGGGCCGGATGTCGCTCTAACGCGCAGAGTTCTTCTCTCCGGCGAGGCGGCGCTTCCTCCGGTAGTACTCGCGGAGGCTTTGAGCAGCCCAGCGGTGGAACAGCGGTTCGTCGATTTCGTTCTATCGCTTCCGCTACTCGATATTGAAGAAGGCTATTGGCAGCGCGCTGGAGATTTGCGAAGGAGCTTTCTGCGAGAGGGCTACAAAGCCAAGCTATCGGACGTACTGATCGCGCAAGCTTGTATCGACAAAGACGTTCCACTCATCACCTACGACGCCGACTTCCGTCACTTCACACGCGCTGGTTTGAAGCTCGCGTAGCGGCGCGTTTTTGCATCCAGACCATGATGCCGTAGAGGATCGCGACGGCGACGCCGAAGCCCACCAGCCACATCGACTTTGATGAGAGCGCGTGGCGCAGGGCGTCGGGGTCTTTCATCAGCGCGGGTTGATCGCCGAGGACCTTCATTCCGAACCATGCCAGCGCGCCGTTGAACAGGCCGGCGCCGAGGATCGTCATCAGCGAGAAGCGGCCGAAAGGCATCCGGAAGAGGCCTGCCGGGATCGAGATGACGTGGCGGATCACGGGGAGCAATCGCGCCACGAAAATGCCGCCGGAGCCGTAGGTTTCGAACCAGTGATCGGCGGCTTCGATTTTCGATGGCCCCATCAGCACGAAGCGGCCGTAGCGGTTCACGAGCGGGCGTCCGAGTTTGTAGGCGATCCAGTAGCTGGCGGCGGAGCCGGCCCACGATCCCGCGGTGGCGGCCACGATCACCAGCGCGAGATTGAAATGGCCTTGCGACGCCCAATACGCGGCGGGCGGCATGACGACTTCGGCCGGAATCGGCAGCGCGGTCGACTCGAAGGCCATCATGATGAAGATGCCGAGGTAGCCCCAGTCGAGGATGAACTGCATCCAGGTCAGAAAGAAGTGATGGAACCATTGCATGGGCGCGGAATCCTACTCGAAAGGTGAGTGCTACGATCGCGCCATGCAGCCCGATCGCTACGACGTGATCATCCTCGGCGGCGCGTTCAGCGGCGCGTCGACGGCGATCCTGCTGCGCCGCGATCACCCCCGACTTCGCGTGCTCATCGTCGAGAAGGCGGAAGCGTTCGACGCGAAGGTCGGCGAAGCGACGACCGAGATGTCGGCCATGTTTCTGACGCGCCGGCTGGCCATGTGGCATCACCTCGAGTCCGAGCAACTGCCGAAAGAGGGGCTGCGCTACTGGTTCACGAACGACAAGGTGACCGGTCACGCCAATGCCACCGAGGGCGGCGGATTCCTTCGCAGCGCCGTGCCGGCGTTTCAGTTGCGGCGCGACGCGCTCGATGAATATTTGTTGAAGACTGCTGTCGATGAAGGCGCAGAGTTGCTCCGTCCCGCGAAGGCGCGCGACATCGAGTTGAACGACTTCGACAACAAGTTGACCATCGAAATCGACGATGAAGTTCGCGAGCTTCGCTGCCGCTGGCTCCTCGATGCCACAGGACGCGTCAACTTCCTCGGCCGTCGTCTCAATCTCATCGAACGCAACGACGAGCATCCGGTCGCCGCGATCTGGTGCCGTTGGAACGGAGTCCGTCATATCGACGACATCGCGGCGCGTTCCGGCGATCTCGCTGCGCGCAACATCAGTTCGCGCCGGCTGGCGACGAATCACTACACCGGATTCGGCTACTGGATCTGGGTCATCCCGCTCGGCAACGGTGAAACATCGATCGGCGTCGTGTTCGACAAGCGGCTCATCGATCTCCATCACAGCAAAGACCGCGCGGCCGATTTCATCGCTTTCCTGAACGCGATTCCGGCGCTGGCCGAGCTGCTCGACGGTGCCTCGCCGCGGCTCGACGATCTTCGTTTCTACTCGCACCTCCCTTACGTTTCGAAGCAGTACATGGGCAACGGATGGGCGCTCCTCGGCGATGCGGCTGCATTCCTCGATCCGTACTATTCGCCGGGTCTGGATCACGCGTCGTTCACCGCCGAAGCGACGGCGGAGATCGTGGGGATGGATGCAAAAGGGGAGGACGTCGCGGCGCGCATCGTCGAGCACAACGAAGCGTTTGCGCGCTCGTACGTTCGATTCTTCCGCTCGATTTACAAGGACAAGTACTACTACATGGGCGAGGCCGACCTGCTGACGGCGGCGATGATCCTTGATACGGCGCACTACTACATCTTCGTGGTCATCCCCGCGTATCGGTTCGCGAAAAAGTTTCTGTGGATGCCGGTGCTCGGGCCGAAGCCGGCGTTCTTCAGCTACCACTTCATCAAGTTCTACCACCGCCGCTTCAAAGCGATCGCGTTGGCGCGGCGCGCGGCGGGCGAAGCGGGCGCGCGTAACAACGGACGGCGCATCAAGGCGTACTTCAACCTCAACTTCTCGCCGATGCACATGTTCCTGCGCGGCGTGAAGCTGTGGATGTTCGCGGAGGCGGACAACGTGCGGCTTCAGTTGCGGCGATTGTTTCGTCGTCGAGCCGCCGCAACGCCCTCGGCCGAGGGCGTCGAAGCACGCGGATGAGCCGGCGTGTGGCCATCGTGTTCGATCGCGAATTCGGCGATCGTCTGCTGACGCTGGCGATGCGGACGCCGGTCTGGATCGTGGAAAGCAGCGCGAATCGGAGCGCCGTTGCCGAGGCGATGAATCGTGCAACCGAATGGCCGCACATCAGCGTGACGGTGTTTCGTCCGACAGACGAACTGAAGCATCTCTTGTCGCAGATCGGTCATCCGCAGAGAGTGGATGTGATTGGACTTCGGCTCAGCGACGATGCGCGCGATGCGATGGGCGCCGCGGGATTCACAACGATTGTCGAGACTTCGGATGGCTTTCGCGCTACGTGAAGCTGTCGTGCTACCGTTGGCGCATGGAAGTAATCGAAGCGGAGTTCAATGATGGCGTCCTTCGACCGATGCGCCATCTGTCATTGCGCCCCGGCGAACGAGTAGGAATCGTTGTCGTGCGCCGTCCCGATCCGTCGCGGTGGGATCTTGTTCGTTTATCGAAGGTAGTTCCGGATGAGGAGTCTCTGACGGCAGCCGGTCTGGGTGAGTGGGAGATCGCGCTTCGGCATGAGGACCGGAGTTGAAGCGCGGCGAGATCTGGTGGGCAGATTTGGGAGCCTATCGTCCGCGCGAGCAGACCGGCCGGCGGCCAGTAGTCATTTGGCAGAGTGACGCTCTCACGCGAGCACTGCAGTCCATCCTGGTGGTGCCGCTGACTACCAATCTCGATCGCGCGCGACTCGCCGGAACGGCGATGATCGAAGCAACCGAGGACGGCTTGAGTCAGACATCTGTGGCGCTGGCCTTTCAGATGCGAGCAATTCCCAAAACGTGTCTGCTCGACCGCATCCGCAATCTCACGGACGACGAGCTTGGTGAACTGGAATTGGCAACCGACGAAGCGTTGGGACGCGTAGAACCCGATCGGGAATGAGACCTGGATCTATAGCGCCGCCAGCGCCGCCCGCTTCACCTTCCCGCGCTCGTCCACCGGAATCGATTCGATCAGTTTCACGATGCGCGGAACTTTGTGTGGTGAGAGGTGCGCCAGGCAAAAGGTTCGGATCTGTTCGCGCGTGACGTCAGGGTTCGCGACGACTGCCGCTGCGACGACGTCGCCGCGGGCTCCGGCCGGTTCGCCGTAGACCTTCGCCTCGCGCACGCCGTCGATTTGCAGCAGCACCTGCTCGACTTCGCGCGGGTTCACTTTCTTGCCTGCGGTGTTGATCAACTCGCTGGCGCGGCCGGCGATGGCGATCTCGCCGTTTTCGCGAACGTCGACCAGATCGTCGGTGATGAAGACGCTGTCATCGAACGGCTGGAACGTCGTCGCGTCGTGCAGATAGCCGAGGGCGACGTTGTCGCCGCGGACGATGAGGCGTCCGCGTTTCGAAGTCAGAGTCACGTTCTCCATCGCCCGTCCTACCGTTCCGCGCTCGACGGCCGCGCCTTCGCGGTCGTAGGTGATTCCGCCGCATTCGCTGCAGCCGTAGAACGTGTGGATTGGGATGCCGAAGCGCTCGCGAAACTTTCGCGACACGATCGGCGGCAGCGGCGCGCCGGCGGAGAGAAACGTGCGTACCGTTTCGAATTCGCCAGCCCCGGCTGTAATCAGATGATCGAACACCATCGGAATCAGCGGCGCGACCGTGCATGAGAAGCGGTTGCAAAGAGTCAGCACCGACTGCGGTAGGTAATCGTTGGAGATCACGACCGCCGTCCCTTGCACGAAAAGCGGCGTGACCAGGTTCGAGAAGCCGTACGAATGCGACATCGGAATCGCGCCGAGGTTGATGTCGTCGGGGCGGATCTCCATGGTCGCGCAGATGTTGATGCAGTCCGCGAGGAGGTTCGCTTCCGTGGCCACGATCCCTTTCGGCATCCCAGTCGAACCCGACGTCAGCTTGATCAGCCGCGCGCCGGCGGGAAGGTTCGGGCGCGTCACCGACCTCGTTGAAATGCCGTTCTGATAAACGAGGCCCCGGGCATTGAAGTGCCCGAGCACGTTGCCAACCTCGGACTCGGTCGCATCGCGATCGATGAGGATGGCCACGAGTTTCTGCTTCAACACCGCGCCGAACGCTGCGAGGAAGTCGACAGAATTCGGGAGCTGAATCGCAACGACGTCGCCCTCTTCAAAGGCGGAAAAGCGGCTGGCCAGTTGATCGATGCGCGCGGCCAGTTGTGCTCGCGAGGTAACGGCTCCCGTGGCGCCGTCGATCACCGCCGCCGCGTCGGGCGCAGCCGCCGTCAAGTCAAGAAAGCGCCGGAGCATGAGCGTGGGGGACGGAGGATAGAGTCCGGCCGCGGCGGCGTCAATCGCGTCACAGGGTGGTGTGTTATTGTTGAGCCACTCGCCGTCCATAGCCCGACGTACGACGTCCCACCCCCTTCCCTACAGAAAAGAACCTAAGGAGTCGTGATGCTCGACCGCCGTCTGCGCGTCGTGGCGATGTCATTCGCTACGCTCATCCTTTCGATTTCGTTTAACACCGCGCACGCCGTCGACCAGACCGGCACTCCCGGGACGCGATTGACCGTCGAAGCCGGCATCACGGCGACGACCGCCTCGCTGATGCAGGCACAGGCGGCAACGCCGCCGCATCCGCCGCATCCCGACCACGAGCTCGAGTATCCGGATCGCAGCCAGTTGCCGCAGAACCAGAATGGTCTGGCCGTTTCGAGCTATCCGTCCGCGGGCGTCACCGCGCAGTCGATCGGGACGCATCCGCGCTCGCTCATCCACACGACCGGATCGTCGTTCGACGGAGCGACGTTGACGGATACGGGCGCGTTTCCTCCCGACTCGATGGGCACGGTCGGGCCGGCGCAGTTCGTCGTCTTCAGCAATGGACGCATCCGCTCCTTTACAAAAGCGGGTGTCGCGGACGGCGTCATGAACTTCGATCCTGACGTCTTCTTTGCTTCCGTCATGACGCCGGTCACTGGGCCGGTCCTTCTGAACTTCACCAGCGACCCGCAGGCGCGGTACGACCGTTTCAGCGGTCGCTGGTTCCTGTCGATCATCGATGTGCCGTGCACCAACGCCACCTGCACGACCACCGCGGCCAACCGTTGGATGGTTGCTGTGAGCGACGCGGCCAGCGCCGGCGTCATCTCGGGGACGACCGTCTGGACCTTCTTTCAATTTCAGGCTGATCCAGGGACGAGCTTCCTCGACTATCCGTCGATGGGCATCGACGTCAATGCCATCTACGTCGGCGGCAGCATCTTTACCAGCGCCGGCTCATTCGTTGGTACGAATGGCTACGTCATCCAGAAGGCTTCGGCGCTCGGCGCGGGGCCGCTCGTCGTGACGATGTTCGCCAACATGGCGGCCGGTGCGGGGGCGGGGCCGGAATCGCCACGCGGGGCCGATAACTTCGATCCCGGCGCCACCGAGGGATATTTTGTGGGACCGGACAACGCAGCGTTCAGCGCGATCTCGTTCCGGCGAATCAGCAATCCGGGCTCGCTGACGCCGACGATCTCCGCGAACATCCTCGTAGTGGTGCCGACGACCACCTTGTCCGGCACGCAATCGGTCCGGCTCGTCCAACACGCGGGAAACACCGGCGGCAACAACGGCCTCCTCGACACGCTCGACGACCGGTTCTACCAAGTGATGATCCGCAACGGCCGCATGTGGAGCGCGCACAACTTCACGGTGACCAACGCCGGTGTGGCCAGCACCGCCGCCGCGTCGCGCAATGCAGCCCGCTGGTATGAGTTCCAGAACCTCACCACCACGCCGACGCTGGTGCAGTCCGGCACCGTCTTCGACAACGCGGCGACGCGTGCCGCGGCCCGCCAGTACTGGATTCCCTCGGTCGTGGTCACCGGCCAGGGGCACGCAGTCCTCGGCGCCACGATGGCCGGCACCCCTGTCGGCGCCACACCGGTGTTCGTCGGCAGGCTCGCGGGCGACACGCTCGGCACGATGGTCGGACCTCCGACCACCGCCGCCGTGACGTTCGGAACGACGACCGCCAACTACAACCCTCCCTCGGATCCGGGCGGAGCCTCCGGGCGCCGCTGGGGCGACTACTCGTTCACGGTGGTCGACCCGCTCGACGATATGACCGTCTGGACGATCCAGGAGTACAACCAGGCGTCGAACAGCTACGCGGTCCGCGTCGGACGGCTGGCTGCGCCACCGCCCGCCACTCCCACCTGTTCCGGGTCGCCGATCGCCTTTTCCGGCCCGACCGGAAACGTCGTCATCGCCGCCACCTCCAGCGGCGGTTCCGGCTTCTACGATCCAGGCGCGAACCTCGCACCTCCGGCGCTGCCGTTCACGCACCTCAGCGCGACCGTCACGAACGCGATCGTCAACAGCGTCACCTACAACACGCCGACGCAGGTGACGTTGAACATCACCGCGCTGACCACGGGACTGCACAACGTCACCCTCACCAACCCCGACGGTCAGGCCGTGACCGCGACCGGCTGCATCAACGCTGCGTCCGCGGCCGGTATCGATCTGACGCTCACCAAGAGCGACGGCGGCGCGTCGGTCGCACCCGGCGGCACGGTCGCGTACACCCTTACCTACGGTAACGCCGGCTCCGTCTCGGCCACCGGCGTGGTGTTGACGGAGACCGTTCCCGCGAATACGACCTTCAACGCCGGCGCGAGCACCGCCGGTTGGGTCTGCGCGCCGAACAACAACGCCGGCTCGACCTGCACGCTGGCCATCGGCACCGTTGCCGGCGGCGCCTCAGGGTTGACGGCCACGTTCGCCGTGACGGTAGTCAATCCTGTGGCTGCCGGTGTTACGCAGATTTCGAATACGGCTTCGATCGCCGATGATGGCACGCACGGCGCCGATCCGACGCCAGGCAACAACTCCGCGAGCGACACCACGCCCGTGACGGGCGCTCCCGATCTCTCGGTCACCAAGAGCGACGGCGGCGCGAGCGTCGCGCCGGGCGGTACCGTGTCGTACACCCTTTCGTACGCGAACTCCGGCAATCACGGCGCCGCAGGCGTCGTGCTGACCGAGACCGTTCCCGCCAACACGACCTTCAATTCGGGCGCGAGCACCGCCGGCTGGGTTTGCGCACCGAACAACAACGCCGGCTCGACGTGCACGCTGGCCATCGGCGGATTGCCGGCAGGCGGCGGCACATTGACCGCGACCTTCGCCGTCACCGTCGCCAACCCGGTTGCTGCGGGAGTCACGCAGATCAGCAACACGGCGAGCATCGCCGACAACGGCGCGAATGGAACCGATCCGACGCCGGGCAACAACAGCGGCAGCGACACGACTCCGCTCACAGGCGCGCCCGACCTGTCGGTCACGAAATCCGACGGCGGAGCAAGCGTCGCACCCGGCGGCACGGCCTCGTACACGCTGACGTACGCGAACGCCGGAAATCGCGGCGCCTCGGGCGTCGTGCTCACCGAGACCGTTCCTGCGAACGCGACCTTCAACTCCGGAGCAAGCACCGCGGGATGGGTTTGTGCGCCGAACAACAACGCAGGATCGACCTGCACGCTGGCCATCGGCGCACTCGCCGCCGGCGGCGGTAATCAGACCGCCACTTTCGCCGTCACCGTCGCCAATCCGGTCGCCGCGGGCGTCACGCAGATCAGCAACACGGCCAGCATCGCCGACGACGGCGCGAACGGAATCGACCCGACGCCGGGCAACAACAGCGGCAGCGACACGACGCCGCTCACCGGTGCTCCCGACCTGTCGGTCACGAAATCGGACGGCGGCGCAACCGTCGCTCCGGGCGGCACGGTCTCGTACACGCTGACCTACGCGAACGCCGGAAACCGCGGCGCCGCGGGGGTCGTGCTCACCGAGACCGTTCCTGCGAACACGACCTTCAACTCCGGCGCGAGCACCGCGGGATGGGTTTGCGCGCCGAACAACAACGCAGGCTCGACCTGCACGCTCGCCATCGGCGCACTCCCGGCGGGCGGCGGCAATCAGACCGCCACCTTCGCCGTCACCGTCATCAATCCGGTCGGCGCGGGTGTGACGCAAATCAGCAACACCGCCAGCATCGCCGACGACGGCGCGAACGGAACCGATCCGACGCCGGGTAACAACAGCGGCAGCGACACCACGCCGGTCACCGGCGCTCCCGACTTGTCGGTCACGAAATCGGACGGCGGCGCAACCGTCGCTCCCGGCGGCACCGTCTCGTACACGCTCACGTACGCGAACGCCGGCAACCGCGGCGCCGCAGGCGTCGTGCTCACCGAGACCGTTCCCGCCAATACGACCTTCAACGCCGGCGCGAGCACCGCCGGATGGGTTTGCGCGCCGAACAACAACGCAGGATCGACCTGCACGCTGGCCATCGGCGCACTCCCGGCCGGCGGCGGCAATCAGACCGCGACCTTCGCCGTCACCGTCGCCAATCCCGTTGGCGCCGGCGTCACGCAGATCAGCAACACGGCCAGCATCGCCGACGACGGCACGAACGGAACCGATCCCACTCCGGGCAACAACAGCGGCAGCGACACCACGCCGCTCACCGGTGCTCCTGACCTGTCGGTCACGAAGTCCGACGGCGGCGCGACCGTCGCGCCTGGCGGCACGGTTGCGTACACGCTCACCTACGCGAACTCCGGCAACCACGGCGCCGCCGGCGTCGTGCTGACAGAAACCGTTCCCGCGAATACGTCGTTCAACTCCGGTGCGAGCACCGCGGGTTGGGTTTGCGCTCCGAACAACAACGCAGGATCGACCTGCACGCTCGCCATCGGCGCACTCCTGGCCGGCGGCGGCAATCAGACCGCGACCTTCGCCGTCACCGTCGCCAGTCCGGTCGGCGCAGGCGTCACGCAGATCAGCAACACGGCGACGGTCGCCGACAACGGCGCGAACGGAACCGATCCGACGCCGGCCAACAACAGCGGCAGCGATTCGACGCCTCTAACTGGCGGTCCCGACCTTTCCATCAGCAAGAGCGACGGCGGCGCATCCGCCGCGGCCGGCGCAACGGTGACCTACACGCTCACCTACGCGAACTCCGGCAATCGCGGCGCCTCGGGCGTCGTCCTGACCGAGACCGTTCCCGCGAATTCGACGTTCAACTCCGGCGCGAGCACCGCCGGCTGGGCCTGCGTGCCAAACAACAACGCCGGATCGACGTGCACGCTGGCCGTCGGCGCGGTCGTTGCCGGCGGGGCCAACCAGACGGCAGCGTTTGCCGTCACCGTCGTGACGCCGCTCCCGGCCGGAGTGACGCAGATCAGCAACACTGCCTCGATCGCGGACGACGGCACGAACGGGACTGATTCGAATCCCGCGAACAACACGAGTACCGACACGACGCCGGCGAGCGGCGCGCCCAACCTCACGCTCACCAAGAGCGACGGCGGCGCATCCGTCGCTCCCGGCGCGACCGTGGCCTACACGCTGACCTACTCCAACACCGGAACGATCGGCTCGGCCGGCGTCACGCTCACGGAGACGGTCCCCGCGAACACGACGTTCAACGCAGGCGCGAGCACGGCTGGTTGGGTTTGCGCGCCGAACGGCAACGCCGGCTCCACCTGCACGCTCGCCATCGGCTCCGTCGCCGCGGGCGCCGCCAGCGCGACGGCGACGTTCGCCGTCACGGTCATCAATCCCGTTCCGGCCGGCGCGAATCAGATTTCCAACACTGCCAGCATCGCCGATAACGGAGCCAATGGCGCCGACTCGAATCCAGCGAACAACACGGCCAGCGACACGACGCCGGTAACCGCGGCTCCGAATCTCGCGCTCGCCAAGAGCGACGGCGGCGCGTCGGTGGCTCCGGGCGGCACGGTCGCGTACACGCTGACCTATTCGAATACAGGCAACATCGGCTCCGCCGGCGTGACGCTCACCGAGACCGTTCCGGCAAACACGACGTTCAACTCCGGCGCGAGCAGCGCCGGCTGGACGTGTCTGCCGAACAACAACGCCGGCTCAACCTGCACCAACAGCATCGGCGTCGTCGCCGCCGGCGGCGGGACCGCCACCTCTACGTTCGCCGTCACGGTTGCCACCCCGGCCTCCGCCGGCGTGACGCAAATCTCCAACACCGCCACGATCGCCGACAACGGGGCGAACGGCGCCGACTCGAACGCCGCGAACAACACCGCCAGCGACACGACGCCGCTGACCGGCGCGCCCGATCTCTCCATCCTCGTCAGCGACTTCGGAGCCAGCGGTTTCGCCGGCGGCGGAATCGCGTACTCGCTGACGTACGCGAACGGCGGCAACCGCGGCGCCGCGGCGGTCGCCCTCACCGAAACCGTTCCGGCGAACACGACCTTCACCCCCTCCGCGAGCACGGTCGGATGGGTGTGCGCGCCGAACAACAACGCCGGCTCGACCTGCACGCTCGCCGTGGGCATCGTTCCGGCCGGAGCCGCACCACAAACCGTGTCGTTTGTCGTCACCGTCGTCAACTCCGTCCCGGCCGGCGTCACGCAGTTCACTGACACCGCCTCGATTGCCGACAACGGTGCGAACGGAATCGACTCGAACCCCGCGAACAACACCGCGACCGAAACGACGCCGTTCGTCGCCGGTGCCACTGTGTCCGCCACGAAGACAGTCGCCGGCAACTTCTTCAGCGGCGGCAACGTGACCTACACGATCGTCCTGCAGAACACCGGCGTCGGCGCGCAAGCCGATAACCCCGGTAACGAATTCGCCGATGTCCTCCCGATCTCGCTGGCACTCGTCTCCGCAACGGCTTCGAGTGGAACTGCCGTCGCGACCGTCGGAACGAACACCGTCACATGGAACGGCGCCATTCCAGCCGGCGGATCCGTGACGATCACCATCACCGCAACGGTGCAGACGGTCGCACCCGGGACGGTCATTACGAACCAGGGCGCCATCCGCTTTGACAGCGACGGTGACGGCACCAGCGAATCGACGGCGCAGACCGACGACCCCGCGGTCGCCGGAGCGGCCAATCCCACGTCCTTCACCGCCGTCTCTGCCGTCGCGATCCCGTTGTTCCAGTTCTTCGGCCTCGCAGCCATGGCCGGCCTCCTAGCTGCCCTGGGCGTTGCCCTATCCCGCCGTTAACCGAACGAAGAGGAGCGGACACTCGGTCCGCTCCTCTTCCTCTCCGAAATCAATCCACTGCGCCAGCCGGTTACGATCCGCTCATGACTGACGTGGTGGTGATCGGCGGCGGCCCGGCCGGATCGACGGCGGCGACGCTGCTCGCGCGCAAAGGGTTTTCCGTCACGCTGCTGGAACGCGAGCGGTTTCCGCGTTTTCAGGTCGGCGAGTCACTGTTGCCTTACAACAACGATCTCTTCGAGCGCCTCGGCGTCACGGTGCCGATGGCGCAGGGATCGTTTACGCCAAAGTACGGCGCGGGCTTCGTGACGGCCGATGGCGCGCTCGGCTACACGTTCCGGTTTCGCGAAAATCTCCCCGAGGCGTATCACAGCTCGTTTCAGGTCAAGCGCGCGGAGTTCGATGAACTGCTGCTGCGCAACGCTGCGGCGAACGGTGTCGATGTGCGCGAAGAGACACCGGTGACGGCGGTCGATCTCGCAGATCCCAAACGCGCCATCGTCACGACGTCAAACGGCGAGCGCATCGAAGCACGCTTCCTCGTCGATGCAAGCGGCCATGGCGCATTTCTCGGCAATCGAAATGGCCACAAGGAAGATGTCGAGGAGCTGAAGAAGGTCGCCATCTTTGCGCACTACAAGAACGTTCCGCGTCCCGAGGGGCGCGACGCCGGCAACACCATCATCGTCGTCCTGCGGGATGCGTGGTTCTGGCTGATCCCGGTGAGCGCCGGTACCATGAGCGTCGGTCTCGTCGTCAGCCGCGATCATCTGCGCGGCTGCGGATTGACACCCGAGGAGTTGCTGCGTCGGACGATTGACGGGGCGCCGTATCTGGCGGAGCGGATGAAGGATGCTGAGCAGGTCACGCAGGTTTACGTCCGCCGCGATTTCTCGTTCATGGTGAAGAGAAGAACGGGAAAGAACTTCGCGCTGGTCGGCGACGCGGCAGGATTTCTCGATCCGATTTTTTCCACCGGAGTATTCATGGCCATGAAGTCGGCCGACATCGCCGCGGACGCGATCGAGCAGCGGCTGAACGGCGGCAGCACGCGGTTGCTGCGGCGTTACGACCGCTCGTTCCAGTCCGCGATCGACAAGTACTTCCGCTTCATCGCCAACTTCTATAGCCGCGAATTCCTCGAAGTCTTCCTGCAGCCGAAAACCGATTACGGTCTGATCCCGGTCATCACCGGAATCCTTGCGGGCAACATCTTCGAGCGGCAGAACCGCGCCAAACTGGCGCTGTTTTTCTTCTTCGTGCGCATGCAGAAAATGTTCGGCGTGATCGCGCCGCCGATCGCATGGGAGGAGTTGCCCGGCCCCGCAAGTATGTGAGAATGCCGCAGCCCATGAACGACCTGAAACGAAAACTGAAGGAGCTGCTCATCGAGCGGCTCAAGTTTGAAGACATGACCCCGGACGACATCAAGGATGACGATCCTCTCTTCGCCGGCGGCCTCGGCCTCGATTCGATCGACGCGCTGGAGATCGTGGTGATGCTGGAGACGGAGTTCGGCATCAAGGTGAAGAACGAATCCGCCGCGCGCGACAACTTCCACTCGGTGGCCTCGCTCGCGGAGTTCGTGAAACACCGGCTCGCCGATCAGCAACAGGCACCGGTGTGAGCTGGCTGGCCAGCCTGCCGCATCAGATCCCGTTCCGCGCAGCGTCCGCCGCCACACGCATCGATGAGAAAACGATCGAGGGCGTGTACGTTTGCACGGTGGACGACACGATGCCGGCTCAGTTGATGGCCGTCGAGGCGATGGCGCAGCTCGGCGGCGGATTGGCGTTCGCGAATTCGCGCTCGCACGCGTTCCTCACCGGCCTCGATCGCTGCGAGATCGATCGCGTGATCGAAGCCGGCGACGTGATCCGATTCGTGGTGACGCTCGATGCCGATTTCGGCGGAACGTTTCGCTTCACCGGCACTGGCACGATCGATGGAGTAGAAATAATGAGGGGCAGGTTTTATCTCGCGCTGTCATCCTGAGGCTGCCGGAGGCGCGTAGCCGAAGGCGAAGACGCCGGAGGACGGCGAAGGATCTCAAGCTTCCCAAACTGCGTTGAATCCCAAGGGTTTCAGCCGGATTTCGAGCATCTTGAGATCCTTCGCCGTCCTTCGCGACTCCGGCTTCGCCTACGTCGCTCCGGCGGCTCAGGATGACAGCGAAACACAATGCGCAAAGCTGACACCTCCATCCGCCTCGCAATCACCGGCGTTGGGATCATCTGCTCGATCGGGCGGAATCGAGACGAGGTGTGGAAGTCGATCGTCGAGTCGCGTGCCGGAATCGGGAAGCTGTCGAAGTTTCCCGGCGAAACGTTTCCCACCGACATCGCCGCAGAAGCTGGAGAGATCGATAGCCTCGTCGACAAACGTGCAACCAAGCGAATGTCGCGCAGCGATCTGCTGGCAGTGATCGCAGCGAACGAGGCGATGGAACAGGCGAACGGCGGCGCAACCACTGCGTTGCCGCGCGATCGCGCAATCGTTTCCACCGGCACGTCGACCGGCGGCCTGCTCGAAGGGGAGAGCTTTTTCTTCGACCGTCTCGTGCGCGGACGCAGCCGCGTAGCCTCTTCGCGCGTGTTGCAGCAGCCAACCTCCGGTCCCTCCGACGCCGTCGCGCGCGCTCTCAACCTCGGCGGCGGTGTGCTTTCGAACGCGACCGCGTGCGCATCGGCCGGCGCCGCGATCGGCATGGCCGGCGATCTGCTGCGCTCCCATCACGCCGACGTTGCCATCGCCGGCGGCAGCGACGCGCTCTGCCGGCTCACGTACAGCGGCTTCAATGTTCTCCAGGCTGTCGACGACAATCCATGCGCTCCGTTTTCCGCCGGACGCAAAGGCATCACCCTCGGCGAAGGCGCGGCGTACCTCGTCATCGAACGATGGGACGATGCATTCGCCCGCGGCGCGACCATCCTCGCGGAGCTCTGCGGTTACGGCGCGACGTGCGATGCGCATCATCCGACCGCACCGCATGAAGACGGCCGCGGCGCGCAAGCAGCCATGCGCGGTGCGCTGGCCGAGGCGAGCGACGGTCAACACGTTGACTACATCAATGCGCACGGCACCGGTACGTTGCTCAACGACTCCGCCGAGACGAAAGCGATTCTCGCCGCAATCGGCGACGATGTTCCTGTCTCGTCGAGTAAGTCGTACTTCGGCCACACGCTCGGCGCCGCCGGCGGCATCGAAGCAGTGATCAGCGTGCTCGCACTCCAGCACCAGGTCGCGCCGCCGACGCTGCGGCTCGATACTCCCGCCGACGACTGCACGCTCGACTACATCCCGCACACGCCGCGGCCGATGTCGATGACGAACGTACTGTCGAATACGTTCGGCTTCGGCGGCTCGAACGTGTCCTTGCTTTTTCGGGCGGCAGATCAATAAGTTGCGGCGTTGTGCCGTGCTATAACCGCGGGTCCGCAAATGACTCGGGTTGCCATCAGCGGCATCGGGATCGTTGCGCCAGGCGCAATCGGGATCGAAGCGTTTCGCGCGCTGCTCGACGCCGGCACGAGTGCGATCGCACCGGTCGAACGGTTTGATACGAATGGGCTGTCCACGCACAACGCGGGTCTGATTGTCGATTTCAAAGCGCGCGACTACATCCCGCCGATGAAGCTGCGGCGGATGAATACGTTGTCGCGTTACGCCGTCGCCGCGACGTGGCTGGCTCTCGACGATGCCGGCATCGCGTTGCCCAACGAGGCCGGCGTCGCCCTCGGCACTGCCTTCGGGCCGGTGCAGACCTCGGTCGACTACATGCAGGAGTACGTGGCGAAAGGTGCTGCGCTCGCGCCGCCGCAGCTCTTCGCCGAGTCCGTCGCGAACGCGCCTGGCTCGCACATTGCGATCGAGCACGACTTGCGCGGTTTCAATGTCACCGTCACGCAGCGCGAGTCGTCGCTGCTCGCCGCGGCCATGTTCGCGAGCGGACAGATCGTGAAGGGAACCGTCCCTTCGGCGATCATTGGCGGCGTGGAAGAGGTCAACGAGATGGTCTTCTCCGTTCTCGATCGACTCGGCTCGTTGGCGCACGCGGACGGCGAGTTGACCGAGGCGATGCGGCCGTTCGACGTCCGGCGCAACGGCATGTCGATCGGAGAAGGCAGCGCGATTTTCATCGCCGAGGGGGAGCCGTCGCGTGAGCCGTACGGATGGGTTGCAGGCTTCGGCATCGCTCGCGACACGACGGCCACGATTTCGGATTGGGGAACGGGCAACGCGCAGGTTGCGACAGCGATGCAGGCTGCGATCGATGACGCGGGTATTTTGATCTCCGAGGTCGATGCGATCTACGCGTCGGCGAATGGAACGAAGCGCGGCGACCTTCTGGAGGCTCACGCGATTCAAAGGCTCTTCGGCGATGACGTTCCGCCGGTTGTTGCGACGAAGGCGTATTTCGGCGAGTACGCGGCCGGTGGCGGATTGCAATTTGCCGCGGCGTTGCTGGCGATGCACGATCAGAAACTGCACGCGTCGTTTGGTTTCGATGAAGCGGATGCGGAGATGCGGTTCACGCCCATTCGCGATTCGCGTCCGGCGAAACTGCGGAACATCCTTGTTAACTCGATCTCCGCAGGTGGCGGCGTTGTCTGCGCGGTGATCTCGAAGGAGCGCGAATGAAAGTGCTCGCGCTCATCCCGGCACTGAACGCGGAGTCGAGCATCGGAGCGGTCATTCGCGATTGCAAAGCGGTCAATGAGGACGTTGTCGTCATCGACGACGGCTCCGGCGATCGAACGGCGGATGTGGCGCACGAGGCGGGAGCGCAGGTCGTGTCTCATCCGATCAATCGCGGCAAAGGCGCGGCGCTCAAGACCGGATTCGCGTACGCGCTCGAGCACGGATTCGACGCCGTCATCACGCTTGACGCCGACGGCCAGCACCTTCCGCGTGAGATTCCGAAGTTTCGTGCCGCGCACGCGGATACCGGCGCAGATCTGATCATCGGCGGACGCGCCCATCTCTTTGGTGAGATGCTGCCGCGCCGCCGTTTCGCGAATCGTTTTTCGGCGCGCTGCATCGCCTACGCCGCCAAGACGAATGTGACCGATTCGCAGAGCGGCTTCCGTCTCTACTCTGCGCGGCTCCTCGCCGGGATCCGCCTGCGCAGCGACGGCTTCGACCTGGAAAGCGAAGTGATCGTGCAGGCCGGCTGCCGCGGCTTCAAGGTCATCACAATCCCCATCGACCTCGGATTTGTCGACGGCCAGTCGACGAGCCACTACAAGCCGCTCGGCGACACGCTGCGCATCGCATGGACGGTGATCCGCGCACGCTACTTCTGGCGGTAAGGCGTAGTGCGGACGTCCTCGTCTGCATCCGGCGGGCGTCCTCGCCCGGCGGTGGTTTTCTGCGACGATCGCGCGACTTGCACAGAAACCCCCGTCGGGCGAGACGCCACGCCGGATGCAGGCGTGACGCCCGCACTACTTTTTAGGCGCTGCCGTCGCCGCAGCCGGCAGATCCGACTTCGCGAGCGGCTTCCGCGGCATCATTTCCGGACGATTGGCCGCTTCCCACACGAACGTGGCCATGACCACCGCGGCCTGCATCAGGTCTTCGCGCTGCAGGCGGTCGTAGACGTCGTAGTTCGTGTGATGCGTGCGCTGCTCGTATTCGACTTCGTCCTGGATGAACTGAAAGCCGGGCAGGCCGACGCCGTCGAACGACACGTGGTCGGTGCTGCCGGTGTTGCGTTCGGTGACGGTAGTGACGCCGAGATCCTTGAGCGGCTCGATCCACGATTGGAAGATCGGAGCGACGGCGTAATTCTCCTGCGCGTAGACGCCGCGAATCTTGCCGGTTCCGTTGTCGAGGTTGAAGTAGGCGGACAGTTTGGCGTGCTCCGGCTTGAACGTAAGCGGACCGGCATTGGCGCGCATCGCCGCGGGGATGTCGCGTTCAGCGGTGGACGGCTCCGGACGCGATGCGAAATGTTCGGAGACATAGGCGCGCGATCCGAGGAGGCCTTCCTCTTCGCCGCTCCAGAGCGCGATGCGGATGGTGCGCTTCGGCGCGATGCCGATCGCTTTAATGATGCGCACCGCTTCCATCGCCACGACCACGCCCGCGCCGTTGTCGGTCGCGCCGGTGCCGCCGTGCCACGAGTCGAGGTGACCGCCGAGCATCACGATCTCGCCTTTCTTGTCGCTGCCGGGGATCTCGGCAATCGTGTTGTAGGCGTTCTTGTCGTCGTCGTAGTAGGTCGTTTTGACGTTGACCTCGAGCGTCACGTCTTTCTTCAGATCGACGAGGCGCGCCAGGCGGTTGTAGTGCTCGGTCGACATGACGATCGACGGCACCGGATAACTCTCGCCGTCGCGCTGCGTACCCGCGCCCTGCACGTGGAAGTTGCCGAAGTCGGCGCTGTCGGAGTCGATCATCACCAGCGGCTTTTCCTCGCCGAGGAACTTCGTGAGTGCTTTGCGGAAGGCGTTGCGCTTCACAAGTTCTTCGCGCGTGAAGCGCGGCTTGCCCGGCAGCTCGTAGTTTTCGATGTCACTGAGCTGCTTCTCGCTGTAGCGGTTGAACTGCGCCTGATCGTGCGGCTTGAGCTCGCGCGGGTCGCCGTTGAGGACGATCTTGCCTGCGAGTTTGCCGCGATACTTTTCGATGTCTTCGACGGTCTCGATCTTGACGCGGACCGGCTTGCCGGTGATGACGCCGTTCGTTCCCGGCGTCCACGCGCGCGGCAGCGCCCAGAGTTGCGCGACATCGGGAGCGGTCATGCGGACCGTGCACTCTTCGTACGACCAGCCGCGTCCAAACGGGCCCCAGCTCTCGAGATGCGCGTTGGTGAGACCGAACGCGGTGAGCTTGTCGCGCGTCCATTCATTGGCGCGTTTCATGTTCGGCGAGCCGGTCAGCCGCGGTCCGACGAAGTCCATCAACTCCTCGGCTGTCTCCATGACCTTGGAGTTGCGGAACCCTTCCTGACGGATGCGGTTCTGCATCGTCGGGTCGGGTGTGTCGGCGGCAAAAACGGAGGTCGCGAAAAGGGCAATCAACGCGAGAGTCTTTTTCATGGTCGCGCAGTCTAGCGGAATTGGTGGGACGGACGATGTCATCCTGAGGCTGCCGGAGGCGTTGGAGCGCGAAGCGTGGAACGCCGGAGGACGGCGAAGGATCTCAAGATGCGCAACGCCGGCTGAAACCACTGGGATTTAACGCAGGTTGTGAAGCTTGAGATCCTTCGCCGTCCTACGCTGCTCCGGCTTCGCCTACGCAGCTTCGGCGGCTCAGGATGACAAAACGTCAAAGTTCCAACTCGCCCCAATCGACGGCCGTCGGCACATTCGATTTCGCGAAGATCGTGTTCAGCATCTCCTCGGGCGTGTAGATGCGGACGTCGCCGAACTCGCTCGGGCGCCGGTTTTTCATCGTGAAGAGCGCGCGCTGCGAGGCGTAGTCGAAGTTTGCGTGGAAGTCGTCGTCCTTCTTCTGCTCGAACATCGAGCGGAGAACGTTGAGCTGATTGGAGAGGTGATCGGCGGGATCCATCGACGCGGCGGACTTCTGCTGCTTCGCCGATTTGCGCCGAGGCTGATCGATGCCGATGGCCATCGCGCGCAGATCGTCGAGCTCCTGCGCCACGCGATTGCTTTTTGCGATTCGCTTGCTTTCCGGTGGGAGCAGCATCGCCGGGATTTTGTTGCAGTTGGCGCGATGGATGGCGTCGCTACGCGTGATCCAGCCGAGGTTCGTGACGCCGCATCGCGCGGAAACGTTGGCGGTCAGGTTCTCGATGAACGGCTTCACTGCGGTCTGGAACGAATCGTCGACGCCGTTGAAAAGATTGAGGACGTAGTGGACGCGGAACTCGTCGAGCGTCTGCTGCACGGTGCGGGTGATCGGATGATCGCCGAGGTTGCCGGCGAGGTCGTCGGCGAACGCGTCGAGATTGCCGACGGATGAATCGTAGACATCCTCGACCTGATCGATCAGCTCATTGATCAGGCGCCAGAAGTCAAGTTTTCCATCCACCGTAGAGAAAAACGGCGACTCCTTGCTGAAGATCAGACGCAGTTTGCGGAAGAGGATTGCCTTGACGATGTCCGAGGCCGCGAGTGTGGCGCTGGGAAGATGAGGCGTGAAGATCAGGATGCCGGAGTTCGAGAACGGCAGGAAGTCGATGACGTTCGAATCGAGGCCAGCGCGCATGTCGAGGATGACGTAGTCGGCGTCGAGACCATTGATCGCTTCGATCAGCCGTCCTTTGTTCGCGGCGCCGAAGTTCGTGATCTCGTCGATGAGGTGCATCGGCCCGGCCACGAATCCGAAATTGCGGAACTCACCCTTCGGATCGAGCTTGTCGTTGAGATGCGTGACGCAGTGGTTGAGCGACTCGCCCTTGCGGAAAAAGTGGTAGAGGTCCTTCTCGATCGGGACATCGATCGCGTTTCGGATCGCGGACGTGCCGGTGTCGAGATCGACGAGCACAGTCCGGCCATGACGCGAGAGGGCAAGCGAGAAATTGATGGCGAAGGTCGTCTTGCCGACCCCACCTTTGCCGGAAGAGATCGGGATGATCCGTTTGATGGCCACGCTGGTAGGGGACTTCGCGGCGGAGTGTAGCACCGCGCTTTGCTGCTAAAATCGCGCGACAGTGCTCCCGTCATCGTTCTATCGGAAGTTCGCGCTCTTCGCGGAGCTCGATGAACGCGAGCTCGCGTCGATCGCCGCCGTCGCCAAGACGCGCCGCTACGCGAAGGACGACGCGGTCTTTCACGCGGACGAGATCGGCGACGTTTTCTATCTCATCCGCGAAGGGCAGGTGAAGGTGACGATGACCTCGCCCGAGGGGAAGGAGATCATCCTCTCGATCCTGGCCGCGGGCGATTTCTTCGGCGAGATGGCGCTCTTCGACAACGAACCGCGCTCGGCCACGGTCATCGCCATCGAGCCGCTCGAGGTCGTGTCGATCTGGCGCACGGACTTCCTGCACATCCTCAGCGAGAACTTTTCAATCACGCAGAAAGTGCTCGGCGAGCTGTCGAAGCGGCTGCGGAACGCATCGAACCGGATCGAGTCGCTGGCCACGATGGACGTCTACGGACGGCTGGCGCGCTTCTTCCTCGACCTGGCGCGGCAGAGCGGGAAGGTGCTCGACAACGAGTACATCGCCGTGATCCGGCCGACGCATCAGGCCATCGCGAACATGATCGGGACGTCGCGCGAGACGGTGTCGCGGCTGATTCACGATCTGATGAAACAGAACCTGCTGCTGTCCGAGGGAAAGACGATCTACCTGCGCAAGACGGCGCTCGACCAGTTCCGCGCGGAGCTGTGAGCCGTTGACGATTCCGAACGCGCTCACCCTGCTGCGTCTTTTCGCCGTCCCTGTTTTCATCTACGCGTCGTTCCGCGGCGAGTATCGGATTGCGTTTTTCATCTTTGCCGGCGCGGCGGTGACCGATTTCCTCGATGGCGTCATCGCCCGGAGCTTCAATCAGCGCTCGCGGCTCGGCGCGATTCTCGATCCTGCCGCGGACAAAACGATGATGGCCTGCGGCTATCTTTTCTACACGCTTCGCGATGGATTGCCGGTCGCTGGAATCCCGGTCTGGCTGACGTTCACCGTCTTCATTCGCGATTTCTTCATCATCACCGTCATCTACCTGCTCTATACGCGCGTGCAGCTAACGCATTTCCCGCCGTCGTGGGCGGGCAAGACTTCCACGGTCGTCCAGGCGGTCACGCTCGGCATCACCATCGCCGCAAACGCATTCGGCCCGAGCGTTCTCCCGTTCCTGGAAATCCTCTTCCGCATCGCGGTCGTGACCACGCTCTTCTCCGCGTGGGACTACCTGCGCAAAGGGAAGGCGATGCTGCCGGCGCATCCTTGACCGCATCTGCATCGTCTGCCTAGAATGCGCGGCTCGCGCGGCGAAATAGATACCGGGCGCGAGCAGTTAGCGGGAGTCCCGAGCCTCCATAGCTCAATTGGTAGAGCAGCAGACTCTTAATCTGTTGGTTCTAGGTTCGAGTCCTAGTGGGGGCACCAAATCAAGTACGATGACGAGGACTGGGCGCGCGCTCGGTCCTTTTTGCATTCGGGCGAAAGTGGCGGAACTGGCAGACGCGCTGGACTTAGGATCCAGTGGCCCAAAGCCGTGCGGGTTCGAGTCCCGCCTTTCGCACCAATCCAGCCGAAAATCCATCCGAAGGTCGTCAGCGAATGCTTCTGAATTATGAAGATGTCTCCCCAGTCAAGAAGATTGTCGAAGTAGAAATCCCGGCCGATCTGATTTCGTCCGAGGCGCAGCGCGTCACCGCGGACTTCAGCCGCCAGGCCAGCATCCCCGGATTCCGTCCGGGCAAGGTACCGACCGGAATCGTGCGTACCCGCTTCGCCAAAGAAATCCAGGAGCAGGTGATGGAGCGGCTGCTGCCGCGTACGTTCCAGGAGGCGATCGCCGGCAAAGACGTCGAGATCGTCGGCGAGCCGCACCTGCAGCACATGGACGCCTTCGTCGTCGGCGCGCCGGTCAAGTACAAAGCCGAATTCGAAGTGAAGCCGAAGTTCGAGCTCGGCGAGTATCGCGGACTCTCCATCGACGATCCGAAGATCGACGTGGCTGAGACCGACATCGGCAGCATGATCGAGCGACTTCGCGATCAGGCCAGCGCGTATCGTCCTGTCGATGACCGCGGCCTCGAAGATGGCGATATCGCCATGATCGAGATGACGACCTCCGGCGAAGGCCTCGAACCCGACACACGCGGCGGCCACTTCCGCCTCGGCGAAGAGACTCCGCTCCCCGAACTGCACGAAGCGCTTCGCGGCAAGAAGCCGGGCGAAACCGCGTCGTTCGAAAAAACCTATCCCGAGGATGCGCAGAACGAGCAGTTCCGCGGCCGCACCATCAAGCACGACGTCACGCTGAAAGAGATCCGCGTTCAGGAGAAGCCCGAGGTCTCCGACGAATTCGCGCAAAGCACCGGCGGCTGGGAAACGGTCGATCAGATGCGCGAGGCGATCGCTGCCGACATCCGCAAACATCGCGAAATGGAGGCGAGGCGTCTCAAGCAGAACCAGATCGGCGAGATCCTCCTCGGCGCGCACGATTTCGAAGTGCCGGAGACGCTGGTCGAGGAGGAGCTCGGAAAGTCGCTGCAGAACTACGCGCGCTTTCTGGCGTCGCAGGGCGTCGACATCGAGAAGGCCGAGATCGACTGGCGCAAGATGCAGGAAGAGTTTCGTCCCGAGGCCGTCAAGCGCGTGAAGCGCGCCCTGATCCTCGAGCAGATCGCGAAGAAAGAGAACCTCATCGTCAGCGACGTCGAAGTCGACGCCGAGATCCGCCGCGCAGCGAAGGAAGCCGACCGCGACTTCGCCGAGGTCAAGCACCGGCTGCGTCACGACGGCGGCTACGAAGCGTTGCGGATGTCGCTCAGTCAGGAGAAGGCGCTCGACCTGGTGCTGCACGAAGCGACGGTGCGCAGCGCGTAAATGAAACTGCCGCTCGATGCGCGCCTTCTGTTCGCCGCGCGCATCGTGCGGCTGTTCGCATACGGCTTCGTCGCCGTCGTCCTCGTTCTCTATCTCTCGGCTATCGGCCTCGACGATCACCGCATCGGCCTGCTGCTGTCGCTGACGCTCGCGGGCGACGTCATCGTCTCGCTCTACCTGACCACGCGCGCCGACGCCCTCGGCCGCAAGCGGACGCTCCTCGCCGGCGCACTGTTGATGATCGGAGCGGCGGTCGTTTTCGCGATCACGCGCGACTTCACGCTGCTCGTGCTCGCGGCAACGATCGGCGTGATCAGCCCGAGCGGCAACGAGGTCGGACCGTTTCTCGCCGTGGAGCAAGTCGCGCTGACGCAGGCGGCACACGGCCGCGATCGCACCTCGCTCTTCGCCTGGTACAACCTCGCGGGATCGTTCGCGACCGCGGCCGGCTCGCTCGCCGGCGGATTTCTCGCGGGACGGATGATGGCGCACGGCTTCGGCGCGGTCGCCAGCTACCGCAGCGCGATCATCGCGTACGCGGTCCTCGGCGGAATCCTGGCGATGGTCTTCGCCGCCGTGTCGCCGGCCATCGAAGGCGAACGCATCGCGAAAACCACCCGCGGTCTCTTCCGCGTCGAACGATCGCGATCGGTCGTCACGCGGCTATCGGCACTCTTCGCGCTCGACGCCTTCGCCGGCGGCATGGTCGTGCAGAGCATCGTCGCCTACTGGTTCTTCCGCCGCTTCGGTCTGAGCCCCGCCGCCCTCGGCACGCTTTTCTTCGGCGCGAACCTCGCCGCCGGCGTTTCCGCGCTCAGCGCCGCGCGCATTGCCAAACGTTTCGGCCTGCTGAATACGATGGTCTTCACGCATCTCCCGTCGAACATCCTGCTCATCCTCATCCCGCTGATGCCGACGCTGCCGCTCGCGATCGCCGTCCTCCTGCTGCGCTTCTCCATCTCGCAGATGGACGTCCCAACGCGCCAGGCCTTCGTAATCGCCGCCGTCGATCCAACCGAGCGAACCGCCGCCGCCGGAATCACCGGCGTCGCCCGCACGACCGGCGCCGCGCTCGCGCCGGTGATCGCGATGCCGCTGATCGCCAGCCTCACCCACAACTGGATCCCCTTCATCGCCGCCGGCGCGCTAAAGATCGTCTACGACCTCGCCCTCCTCCGCAGCTGCCGCGGCGTCAAGCTCGAAGGCTGACCGCGGCCGCGGTCACCGCAACGGAACGCTGGCGTCCTCGCCGGCTGGATCGGCGGCGTCCCGCCGCCGAACGGGGAGCTTGCGCAAGTGTTGGGGTTACAAACATCGTGAGATTTATGAAGTGAAGGCGCTGACCTCCCGTCATCCCTCCTGCCGGCTGATCAGCGTCACGCGGCTCTGTTCGACCACGACCTGCACGTTCGCGCCGATCGCGAACCCATGCTCCGCCAGCCACCGTCCCGACAGACGCAGATACGGCACGACCGCCTCAGGCATCGTCCGCCGAGGGATGCGCCGCGACGACAGCGTCAGGACTTGCGGAGCCCGCGCCGGCCGCGACTTCCTGCCCCGCGCCGCCCCACGCTTGATCGCCTTCCGCGCACGCCGGCGCCGCACGCGACAGAGAGCGGAAACATAGCGAACGGCGTTGGACAGACGTGGGGACATGGGCATCACCTCCATATCGATTGCATCAGCGGAAATGTCATTCGGATTCGAAAGGGTGGCCGAGGCTATGCGAACCAACGCCGCCGGCCGGCCACGCCATCGCCTCAGCGAGGCCCGGGATCACGCGCGCGAGCCGCTCGTGATGCAGATCGGTCAACTCCTCGAACATCCGCATCAGCATCGTCTCGACCGGCTCCCGCCCCTCGTCGGCCAGCACCTGAAGCGCCCCGATCTGATACCGCGGCAGCCGGACCGTGAGCTTCCGCGTCCGCAACGCCGCCGGCAGAACCAACGCCGCATCCCGCTCCAGCGCCTCTTCGATCGACGTCAACGGCCACTGCTGCATCGCATACGCCGCGAGCTCGCAACGCTCGATCCTCGTCCCGCCCGACGTCTCGACGACCTCGATGTCCCCATTCCGGATCGCCGCCTTCATCTCCGCGAACGACCAACCCAGCAAGTCCGCCGCGACACCGACCGTGACGCGCGGCTCACGATGTAGGAAGATGTCGCGGATGCGTTGGATGAGGGCTGGATCGAGCATGATTCGCGGCCTCTTATTGTCGTGCTATAGCATAGCGTCGCTCGATCGCAAAAGCAAGAGGAAGTTTGATGTCGCAGCCTGAGGCAGAGCTCTTCGGCGCGCGACTACGCGAACTGCGAGAAGAACGCGGGGAGAGCCAGCGATCGCTCGCCGCCCTGACCGGAATCACCTACGCCTACATCAGCGAGATGGAGCGCGGCCTAAAGGTCCCAAGCCTCACCACGATCATTCGTCTCGCTCACGCGCTGAAGTGCGAAGTCCGCGACCTTGTGGACGTGTTCACCGGCCGCGATCTGCGGAAGTTCATCGCAAAGCGCAAGTAACGATTAGAAAGGAGGCGATACTTTCGCTCTACGAACCGCCGCGATTGGCGCATGCGCTGCGTGCATATCAAAATTCATTTGCTGCAGCCGCCGCGCGCGCCTTGGGGGCGCGGGATCAGCCGCACAGCTTACGCCAGACTTTTGGGACGGTAGGGTAGGGAACAAGTCCGATTCGGACACTCCTTCTGCGATGGAGGCGCTGATGAAACTCGCGGAGCTTGCGAAATGGGTTGAAAAGATGCCTGTTTGGCAGCTCTTCTTCTGGTTCGTGTGGGCAGTCGTCGGATTGCTGCTTTTGATTGTGACACTTAAGACCCGTCAGGCAACGGTCGACACATCGCAAGCCGAGCGCCTCGCCCGAATCGAGAAAAGGCTCGAGGAACTGGCCACCATACTCCGCCAGCCGATAGTTGTGCCTATCGCCTTGCCGGAACCGATTCCGAGTCGCCACTACGGCTGGCATATCGCAGCAGCAGAGACGGTAGGGACGGCCCAGAGCGGGCAGCCTGATCCAAGCAAAGTACAGCAGGTCTTCGAGGTGGTGACGGAGCCGACAGCCCTCGTCAATGTCATATTAGGTGGCCGCGCAACTGTGACGACGCTATCACTGAACAAAGCAGATGCATCCGCGCAAACCACTCCGTACGAAGTTCGCCTCCACATGAAAAACGACTCATCCAGTTCCGCCGAGGTAAGAATCCCAAAGGGACAGGTATTCGAAAACGCTGAGCCACACAGCGGCTTGCAGAATCTCGTTGCCGCCAACGACACGACGGTTGTGCTGGGCCCCAGCGAGGAACGCACCTTAAATATCGCAGCCTACTGTCTGAACCATCATCTTGGTCCGCCAGCGGGCCAGGCGGGAAATATCACCCCCCTGAAGTTGCGGTTTGATTTTGTTGATCAGTCTTCCGTTTGGAAAGGCGTGGAGCGAGTAGTCGGACCCGTGGTCGGCGCGACGAAACGATGAGCACGGCTCGGGAGCCGTTATTCTAAGACGTCGCAGTTAGGACTAATTGAGCGTGAGTCGGTGGATACGATGGGGTCAAAGATACTGGGAATCTTTGGCGCCAGACCTTCGATGGCAGGAGCGCGACCCGAAGAGCAAAGGTCTGACCCAATATTTATTCTGTGGCCTTCACTCTGTCGCTGCTCGTTGCCACGCGCTCTAAGTTCTGGCACAGTAGCCATATGCCGGATCGGTACATCGAGATCGACTCCGTTAGCCTTTCATCCGAAACCGAAGTCGTCTTAGGGCAGCTTCTGAAGGCATACGGGATCGACTTAACGCCAGACATTCGACAAGGTGTTCATCCGCTTGTTCTGACGGATGCCAAAGGCGTCGCGACGCGAATTACGCTGCCTGAAGTGATAGCGCAACTGCATCTGACGGGTGCGTGCGAAATTGATCGCCTACGTTGGCTCGACACCGACCCGTACGGTGGCACGATCGCCTTGGAAGCTCCAGAAGGACTACCTGTCGTAATCGGCACTGGCTTCCGGAATAGTCCTCCGTTGCAGGGCCCTGGGTTCGCGACGAATGACGTCGTCACTGAGTTCTTGGACGACGTTCTGTTCTACCGTGCCGAGGTGGCGGCCAACAGTAGCCCGGGCGATATGTATAAATCTTCATTTCGCGCGTACCGCAGCTACCTTTCCGCATGCATCAGTGCGATCGATGCGTACGTAAATAGGCTGTTATGGTTTGCGCTTAACGAACCGTCTTCGCAGCTCACTCCTGCCGACACGAAGCTGCTCTCCCGCAGGAGAGTTCCTCTTGATGAGAAACTTCGAGGTTGGTTGCCGCTGATCTGCGGTGGTGCGACTCTTTCAGAACAAGACCCCGAGTGGGCCGACTATCAGGCATTGAAGAGTGCACGGAACGCGACGGTGCACGTGAGCGAGCCTGAGTTCATTTTTGCGCCGCGAGAAACCACAGACGTATTGAATCTATGCCGACGAGGCGTGGGCGAGATGCTCACACGCATCAATTCATTTCTAAATCGTTATCCCTCTGCGGCGGTGCTTCGCGTCGCAAGAGCCCCGCGCGCAAGGTTCAGGCCCCACATATGAGGCATCTTGAATTGGTGTGAGACTGGCACGTCGGGTCATTCGTGCCTGCAGTCCAGCTGCGCTATTGGTAGCATCATGGCGTCACGGCGCGTGCAGATCGGCGGTCGCGGCTTCGCAGCTTCTTGCCTGCAACGGGCCCCGCCGCTGCCAGAAGCTTGCCCGCACCGAGATGGGAAGACGCATAGCCCTTATGCTCTCGGGTGGTCCACCTGCCTCCGCCGCACAGGATGCCTCCCTCTACGGCGCACACCGCTGATCAGCTAAACTCCAACCATGCCCTCTCCCGAAACGCCAGAATTCCATGACCGCTTCGTGGCATTCGTCGACATCCTTGGTTTCAAGGCGATGGTCGATGCCGCTGAGAATAATGCCGGCGTTACCATCCCCGACATATTGAAGCTCATCGACCGGCTCGACCTTTCGGCTTTTGAAGCCGACTTGCGAAGCGGCGCATGCGTTTGCCCGAGCAGTAGACGAGTCGATCCTCATGGCGGGTTCGTCTCCACACAGGTATCCGACTGCGTCGTGATTTCGGTCGAGGTCTCGCCGTTCGGAATCGGGCAGATGCTGGCGGCCTGCTGGCGCGTGTCGGTCGGTCTACTAGAACTCGGAGCACTTTGTCGTGGCTATCTCACGCGTGGGTCGCTCTTTCACACCAAGACCCGTCTCCTCGGCACTGCATATCAGCGTGCATACCAGCAGGAGCGCTTAGCCTCATCGTTCGCGCGATCCTCAGCGGAGCACGGCACGCCCTATATCGAGATTGATCCCGCAGTGACGGACTACATCAACCAATCCACCGATGAATGTGTGGTTGGTCGATTTCACTTTACGACTCAAAGCGATGGAGAGAACGACGCCTTCTTTCCCTTCCGTGCGTACGAACAGTCATTCATCCTCGGCGGGCCGTACGCACGGTTTGTGAACTATGAGCGCCTCAAAGCCGGTGAGGCACTCCTCAGAAATGATGTTGAAATCGTAAAAGCACAACTCTGGACGGGGGTCGACAAAAGCGATACGCGCGTCGTGGAGAAGATCGAGCACTACATTGCTGCGCTCGATCGGCAAGTGAAGGGATCCTTTTATAGATCGAGCATGCTGGCGTCGATTTCGTGAGGACGACCGGAGTCTGGGTCTGCTTGGATCGACCGCGACATCAGAGAACCTGCGAGACGCCTCATTCGGCACACACGGTCAGGAGATATTCGAGGTGGGAGCGTATCCGCTACGCCCTCTCCGCCATCCACCCGCCCACCTTCTGCAGCGCGACGCGGGCGGCATCGACGGAGACGTGGGGCTTGATCTCGTGAAGGCGGGTCGCAAGCGTCTCGTCGTTCGCGTGCGGCTGCTCTCGCTTGAGAAACAGCGCGGTGGCGAGCGGTTCGAGCTCTTTCACGCCGAGGGGGGCGAGTTCGCGCATGACCCAGTCGATCGCCGGCTCGAGACGCTTCATCGTTTTCGGGAAACGGTCGCGGACCTGGCCATAGCGGCGGCCGATCCGGTACGTTGCTCCCCATTCGTGAGGCACGGTCTGCACGACGTCGAGCCCTTCCATCATCGAGAGCGTTTCGCGCAGATCGAACGAGAACGGACCGTAGTAGTAGATGCGGAACGGCGAAGAGATCGGCGCGTCGAACATCTCCTTGAGGAAGTACGCCGACTTCTGGAGAAGCGTCTCGCCACAGAACCACTTCTTCTCTTCCACGCGCTCGACGATTCGGCCGAGAATCGCCCAGTCCCTCAATTCTTCGCGCGTCATATCTCCTCCTCGATGCGCATCTGAAGGATACCTCGGAGATTCTCCTTCAACCATCGTTCCGCCTCTTCGCGCAGCTCCGGCACGATGAAGACGCGGTCGAATGTCGCTGCCGGTACGTGTTCGAGAACTTTCGACTCCTGTAGCGACGAAACGATCTGTCCATCGTCGCGCCAGACGGCAAAGTCCATTGGCTTCGACGGCTTCGTCTCGCGGTCACGCGCGATGACGCTGGTGCCGAATCGGGTTTGCGCCGCTCGCAGCACCGCTTCGACGGCATTGATGTTCGTGCTCAGGTCATCCTGTGTCGGCTCGTAGAGAACACGGTAGAAGCGGCGGCTGAGAATCCTGCCGGCGGCCTCATGGCCCAGATGGTTCGCATCACCGGCCGCCTTCGAAAGCTCGACCAGCACCTCGTTGTCCGTCAGCCGGAGATGTGCATCGACCGCTGTCGGATAAACGCCGCCCGGGAGCATCGCGCGCAGAAACTCGCGCAGGTGGAGGTCCAGTGCGCGGCGGACGCGGTGATAGTAGAGCTGCTCGAACATGAAATAGCGCGCGAGCTGCAACCCCTCGGCAGCATGCATGCCGCCTCGCTCGATGCCGATGGTCGGCTTGCCTGTTCCGGGCGCGCGGAGCACGCGAAGCGTGTCGATGAGGCGGTGGTGGTCGAAGCGGCCGTACGCCACGCCCGCATGGTGCGAGTCGCGTAGGAGGTAGTCGGCGCGGTCGGCTCCGAAGGCGTTCCCCGTGACGATCTCCGTCAGCAGCTCATCCCACGGAGTGAAGTCTTTCGGGTCTCCCGGCCAATCCTTTAGTCCGACCGCCACCTTCGCGACGTCGAGCGGATCGATGGGCGGCTTCATCGTCGACCAGATCGCCCGCATCTCATCGCTCAGGATCACGTCGACCGAAAGCTGCTCGTGGTGTGTGCCCTTCGGCAGCACGGCCTCGGCGCCATGAGAGAAGGGGATGTGCCCAAGGTCGTGGCAGAGAGCACCCATCCGCACGACCGTGCGCCAGTAGTCGAGCTCCTTGTCCGACGGGAACAACTGCTGAACGTCGGGGTGGCGGGGATGGCGTGTGATGACGTCGAAGATGCGGCCGGCCAAATCCATCACGCCGAGGCAGTGCTCGAAACGGCGGTGCGTCGCGCCGGGATAAACCAGGAAGGTGAGCGCGAGTTGATGGATGTGCCGAAGACGCTGGAAGGCGCGTGAGTCGATCACGCGCCGTTCGTCGGACGAGACCCGGATGAAAGTGTGAATCGGATCGCGAATCTCGTGCTCGTACTTCGGGAGCATGGCCGGATGGTATCAGCGCATCTGCCTGCGTTCACTAATTCCACCAGTGGTAGATAGGCGAGTAGCCCGGCAGAGTCTCGGCGCCTCTTCTTAATCCGCGATCACTGCCGCCTGGTCAGCACCAACGTGCCGGACGGGTCGTCGTTGCGATCGTGACCTATGAGGTCCGTGTAGACGAGTGTCAATGCCTTGGGGGTGTCGTTCGGGACGAGGCCGCGGATGATTCCGCTCTCGCCGTGGAGGTTCTCGTAGATGAAGTAGACCTTTCGGTCACGGACCACGCCTGCCACGGTGGTGAAGGTGGTCGCCTGGTCGCCGGTGAGCTCGCCATTCATCTGGAGAACGGGATCGCCGCTGCGTTGTCGAATGGTCACGACGCCCTTTTCGACCGTTGCCTTCGATGTCCGTAATTCGACTGACCATTCGCCTGCGAGCGAGATCGGTGTCGTTACGCCGGGATCAGCCCGAAGCTTGTAGAAGGCGCCGAAGAGAATGCTGAAGACCAGGACGAAGCCTGCGAGCGATCCGCCGTACTTGATCGTGCCGCCGAGAAGTTTGCTCTGCCCCTCTGCCTGCGACTGCAAGAACCGGAAGAGGACGAAGGTAAGCACGAGGGTGACAAGGGCAAGTCCCGTCACGATCACGAAAAATCGGACATCATTCAAGTGCCGGCGTCCTCCGAGGGCGGAAGTGTAGCTCCCTTTCATGGCTTGGCCGGCGGGCTGACGGAAGGCTTATCCACAGATGACGCAGATAGAACGCAGAGGGAGGACGGGTTATCTGCGTACATCTGCGTCATCTGCGGATGGTTCCTGCGGCGGTCGGTGCGCACGCGCACACCTGCGGTGTCGCAATGCTGCGCGTTCAGAGCGCACGGCCTTCTAAGGCTCGTTCTGGTCCAAGAACCCACCCCACACTGCAATCGCTCTAACCGCTGTCTCTTCGGCAAGGGGTACTGATCCGGGGGCATGCCCTATGCGGATCGATACCATACTTGTAGGAATCCTTCCTAATCGAGAAGTTGCGAACTCTCGATCGTCTGGCATTACGTTGTCTTCGTCAGCCGCTGATGCTGTGCTGAGGAACACGCGTGCATCACCCCGCTCAATTACGGCCTCGTCGCCGACCGCCTCGTTCCAATACCCCCCGTGTTCCTCGGCGAACTGGCGTAACGCATCATTGTTTATCGGAGTTTCGGTCCAAATCATCCAAGTCAACATGGTTATTGCGCAACTTTCCTCAGTTCTTCGAGCGTTCTGACAACTGTCGCTCCTGTCTTCTGTAACGCTTCTGCCGCCTGCTTTCCGAGGTTAGGTCCGTACACCACTACCGGTTTGCCCTGTGGATTCAGTGCCTTGTCGGTAAGAAGCTTCGTGACTTGATTCACCTTACCCGGCGCGCGGCCGCCTGTCACTTCGACGATCGCTTTCGTAGTCTCGACATCGATTTCGCCAACGACCCTGCCGCCTGAGCTCACAACTTTTTGAAAGCCTGTGACCGACTCGCCGAGCGCGGCTGCCGCCTCTCCTTCTAGTCGAACAGCGGAATTCGCGGAGTCGAGTGCCACGCCAATCGCACCAGAGATTCCGGCGTCTGCTCCGATCCCAAGCATGCGGCCGACCGAACCTAGGAACCTTCCGATGAGGCCTTCTCCGGGCATAGGCATTCCAAGCATTGAGGCAACGCTGAGTTGCTCGCCAACTTCCCTCGCTGCTCCTCGCCACGGGACGGAACCACAACGACCCGTCTGCGCGAAGGCAGCACACGGCAACCGTTCCTTCCCATTCGGATCGGTGAAACTGATCGGGTTATTCGCGACGTAGCTATATCGATTCCAGAGCTGTGGCTCCTGAATGGCTTTCTCAAGATCGAGACTCGGATCAACGCTGAGGAACCTTCCGGCAGTGGGGCTGTAATACCTGGCATGCATGTAATCCAGCGTACGCCCCTCACCCGCCACGATGTCTCGCTCGTGCCCGGTGAATTTCATCGCCTCCTCGGGCGTCTCGTGCGGGATGAGGTTGATCTCGGCGCCGAAGGGGTAGTACGCATGCTCGGCGATCTTCACGCCGTTCGCGTCAGTGATCAGACGCGGCGTGCCGAGGTGGTCGAGGTGGTAGTGGAGCGTGCCGCTTGGCGAGACGGTGGCCAGCAGCAGGCCGTCGCGCCAGACGTAGTCTTTGGCCCACTGCCAGTTCGTCGTGGTCAGGTTCGGTCCGCTTCCGCTCTCGAGGCTCGTGAATTCGCGCAGAACCTTGCCGCTCTGATCGCGGATCGTCCAGGTCCACGATGCTCCCTGTCTCACGGCGATCCGTTCGTCGTCCGCGGTGTAAATGAACTGGCGATCGTCGCTGCCGACGGTGGCTTGAGTCATCATCCCGAGAGCGTCGTACGAGTAGACGGCGCCGGGAGAGTTGGATGTGGCGGCGACCGTTTTGATGTTCCCAGCGGCGTCGTAGGTGACGGCAGCGCCGTTGATCGAGGTGAGGTGGTTCGTGTTCGAATCGACAGTCGCAGCCTGGGCGCAGTTTGTTTGGCCGAGGCAGTTGACTGCACCGGTCGCGCTCGTCCGGTTGCCATACGCGTCGTAGGTGTAGTTTTCCTGCACTCCTCGGGTCACGCTGCTCACGAGGCGCTGGGCACCGTCATAGACATAGGTGTCTGCACCGATGGCGATGATGTTGCCGGCTCCGTCGTAGGCGTACGTACCGCTTTGACCGTTGTCGCCATAGCCAGCCGGTCGTGGCGTGAGGTGCGCTCGGGAAGCGGGCGTCTGGGACGGAGCAGGCGCTGTGATTGGGACCTCAACCACGTCGACTACTCGAAAATCGGCGCTGAGCAGCCGCGCACGTGCGGAGGCCGTGGTGACGGTAAATTGGCGTGCGTCAGAGGAGGCGTTGCCTTCGAGCTTGGCTCCGTAAATCAGAGCCAGTTCCTGGCGGAGCGCGGCGGGGTCCTCCATCGTCGCATCTTCGGCTAGAGTCACGACATACCGGCCGTCCCCTGCACTTCCGACGACTGCCGGTCGGAATCTCGGACGTGTCGCGCCATTGGCGCTGACAGCAGCAGTGAGTGTGGCCAGGATGACGAGCAGAACTGCGGCGATTCTGTTCATCATTGCGCTCCTCGGAGTCAGATGCGATCTCAGAGATTAGAGTGACGCCACATTCAAATTCTACCTGCACTGGGCTCGTCGACGTCGCGCAGGCGTGATCGTCACCGAACAGGATTGCGCGCGTAGGTGATTCCGGCGCCTTGGGTCATGTCGATCCGGAACTCGTAGATCCATTTGCCGGCGGAGGCGCTGCCGGTGTCCCTGGTAGATGCGCGACTGCAGGTGGTGCCGTGCCACAACGCTGCGCTCTCGATGCGCACGTGCACACCTGTGGTGTAGCAATGCTGCGCGGCTGGCGCGCACGTGCACGCCTGCGGAGTCGCAATGTGCGCGGTCGGTGCGCAGGTGCACACCTGCGGTGTCGCAATGCTGCGCGGCCGGCGCGCGCGTGCACACCGCGGTGTCGCAACGCTGCGCGGTCGGCGCGCACGTGCACACCTGCGGTGTCGCAGTGCTGCGCGGTCGGTGCGCACACGCACACCTGCGGTGTCGCACGTGCGCACCTGCCGTGTGGCAACGCTGCGCGCGTGGTGTGCAGGCGTGCGCGCAGGTGGCGGCAGTGTTACGTCTGCGCGTGTACGCGCGCGCCCCTTGACATCGCGGCTCAGCCTGCCTATGTTCTTCGCTACAACTTCGACGATCGTAAGATTTTCGATGTTGGCGGCTGTCGACGGTATGGGCGTGCTGGATAGCACATAGTCCTGTACCGGCGCGGGAGTTGAGTTATCTCCTCCTGCCGCGGGCACTCGGGGTGTGTACACGCCTCGGGTAGACATCAACCGGAAGTGTCGGCGCGTCGCCGCAACTTCCAGCCGGTGGCCGCTCGCACTTGTCGACAAGTCCGTGACGTCCCCTCCGGCCTGACTGCTCGCGTTAGGAGGATTTGTCATGAGTAACACCGTCAGTAACACCGCCACTGGTGCGCCGGACACGGATCCGGCCAAACTGAACCCGGGCGCGCTCGACGCGCGCCCGGGTTCCATGACGATCATGAAGAACGACAATGCATCCGAACGTGCCGTGGCGCTGGTTCAGGAAATGGTCGACGTCCTCCAGCGCACCGGCGAGGCCCCTGCGTCCCCGCTGACCGCGTTCCTGACGGCCGCAGACAGACGTGAATGGCGGCGCCGTGCCGCGCGCTTGCGCGGGCAGAAAGTCGAGCCGCGCTACAAAAATCTCCACTCCGCCGAGGAGCTCGCGGACCTTTATGAGCGAACCGCGCAGCGCGACGAGATTGTCGAGAAGGCGCGACGGGATCTCCAGCGAATCTCGGCTGAGCTCAAGCGGATCCGCCGCGAGAAAGACCCCGACGTCGAAAAGGCGATGGTGGCGTTGGTCAAGGAGGCGGAGCAGTCGGCGGAAAAAGAGGGTCCGCGCAGTGAGGCCGCTCAACGGTTTCGCTGTCTCCAGTTGATGGGGTGGATCGGCCAGCAGGCCACCGAAAAGAGGCGAAAGCCGGGGGCGAAGTTTCCCTGGACGGTTTTTCCAGCCGGCGATCCGTTGGTGGAAGCACGTTATGTTTTGACGGCCGCCGAGGTCCTCGATGCTCCGCCGCCGGGCGAAGCGGTGGTCGCCATCCCGCCGGAAGGGAAAGACTCCGGACGCGGACGCGCTCTCATTCGCATCGGCGTCCGCGGGGCCTCGTGGATCGGCAGCTTCGAGACCGGTTCCATGAGCGACAGCACAGTCCTCATGATGCCGGACTGCAAGCATCTGTTCGTATCGGCGCAAGGGGCCGGCTACATCATCGACTTGCTGTCGCGAACGCTGGTGGAGACGATCGGCACCGAGGTCGTGGAAGTGATCGGCTTCCCGATGGGCCTGTTCGTCGTCAATCACAACGCGAGCCTGGAAGCGTTCGGAAGGAACGGCCGTCTCTGGAAAACCGGCCGCATCAGTTCTGGAGGATTTCGCGGGATCGTGATTACGGAAACCCGGCTCATCGGTGAGGGGCGAGATCCTCGGCGGGGAGAGTGGTGCGGTTTCTCCCTCGACATGGCCACGGGCGAGGTCCGTTTCGCGCGGGCCGCCGCCGTACCGAAATCGGTGGAATAGGACCTGGGGTAGGGTCGTTACGGCTGGTCCCTGAGCGGTACGGGATCTTTGGAAAACAGGCCATAACTCGAATCTGCACAGCAGGTTGTGCAGCGAGAGCGAGGCTGGAATAGCGGTGGGGGCGGGCAGGTTGTCGACGATCCCGCGGCACGGAATAGTCAACGGCGTCACCGAGTTGATAACCGAGCTTGCGGTAGTTGACAACGAGGTGGCGGGGACGTACACTCCCCGGTCCCTGCAAGCGGCGAAGGCAGTTCGAGCCCGCAGATCTTTTCCAGCAGCAATTCGAGAGTGGTAAGCGTGTCCGCGTCAGACGGATCGGCTTCATGAGCATGAAACCGAGCCGCTTGACACGGACGTGAGGGTCTGGCAGGATTGCCGCCCTTTCGCGGACGTCGGTTCCTTGACAACTGAATAGGATAGCAACAAAGACAACGTGATTC